>Ga0209343_10000025_pt1 | contig 176518 bp, 151 predicted proteins | sample RifCSPlowO2_02_FD_184026 | JGI IMG/M metagenome (GOLD analysis project Ga0209343, IMG submission 184026) | Groundwater microbial communities from Rifle, Colorado - Rifle CSP2_plank lowO2_0.2 (SPAdes) (version 2) | ecosystem: Environmental > Aquatic > Deep subsurface > Groundwater | place... | reverse complement strand
GCGCCGATGCTCGGACTCAAGAATCAGCGCCACTCGCTCGCGGATCAGCTCCAGCTCTTCCAGGTAGCGGGTCAGGTGGTTGTGCAACTCGTTCCAATATCCGGGGGCCGCCCCACCGAACCAGGGCCGCCGATGGCTGGCCAGTTGCGCGTAGATGTCGCGCTGCGGCGCCAAAAAGCGGCGCAAGCCGGCCGAACGGCGGCGCACCTGCTGCAACTGGGCATGATCGGGCACATAGCGCTCATCGGCGTCGATGCGTTCCTCTTCGGCGTCCACCGGGTCGGTCAAGGCCACCACCAGACTTTCCACCTTGCTGGTCAACTGGTTGGCCAGCGCCAGCATCAACTCGGAAATAGTCTTTGGCCCCTGACCCTGGGCAAACTGCTGGGCCAGCTCATTGACCGCGCGCATCGGCCGCAGGCGCATGGAGATCAGTTGTCGAGGGTTGGCAAAGATGCGGATCGAGACCATGTCTTCAGGCTCGGCGCCAGGATTGAGATTGACCCCGCGCAAAAACAGCAGCAGCTCATCCCCCGGCAGCGCCAGCAGCCGCGGCCGGGTGTTTTCCTCCAGCAGCAGATCACAACTGAACTCACTCAAGCCGCTACGCTGGCGCAACCACTCCTGGGCCATGGGATGACTGCGATCCCAGTGCAGCCAGAGGCTTTCCTCGGGCCGCAAACTCAGGCTATCCAGCGCCTCCCGCGCCAGGCGCCGGGCGCCACCCTGACCATCCAGCACAAAGCCATGGACCAGGCCCGATTGCGCATTTACATCCTCGTGCATTACCACTCCTGGGCCGGGTATCCGAATAAACAAACAGGCCCGCCGTGGAGGCAGGCCTGCGGGTGCAACGGCAACAGCTTAGGCCGGCATCTGCAGCGGCTGCGGCGAGACGATGATGCCGTTGTTGTCGGCATACACATACTCACCCGGACGGAATGTCACGCCAGCAAAGGTCACGGCCACGTTCAGATCGCCAATGCCGCGCTTGTCGGTCTTCATCGGGTGGCTGGCCAGGGCCTGCACGCCCAGCGCGGTTTGCGCGATGACATCCACGTCGCGGATGCAGCCATACACCACCAGGCCTTCCCAGCCATTCTTGGCGGCTTTCTCGGCCAGCATGTCACCCAGCAGGGCGCGGCGTAGCGAACCACCACCGTCAACCACCAGCACCTTGCCCTTGCCGTCCAAATCAACCTGCTCCTTGACCAGGGAGTTGTCCTCGAAACACTTGATGGTGACGATTTCACCGCCAAACGAATCATGGCCGCCGAAGTTGCTGAACATCGGCTCGACTACCTGAACCAACTCCGGGTAGGCATCGCACAAATCGGGAGTGACGTATTGCATGGCAAAACTCCTGTAAGGAACAACAAAATTCAAATATCAGAGGCTGTCCGGCGACGGCCCAGCCAACCCAGCAAAGTGCTACAGCTTAACCGCCTGGCCCGACGAGCGGAACGCCGGCGGCAAGCACTGCTGCTGCAGCCAATGCACAACCAGCGGCCAGACCTCCTGCTGCGCCGGCTTGCTGAGCAGCATCTCGACATGGCCGAAATCGGAGGAAAACCCCGTTTTGCGGCCCACACACAGGTACTCGCGGGTGGCCGAACCGAACTGCTGGAGTAACTTATGGCAGGCCCACGGCGGGTCCTGATGGTCACCCTCGGCGCTGATCGCCAGCACCGGCACCTGCACATCCGCCAGCCCGGCCCACCAGTCGCGCTCGGCATCGCCAAAACGCCCGAACAACCCGTGCCAGCGCAGGCTCTCCAGGGCCAGGCCGATGGGTTCGTCCTCCGGGCCACGCTTGAGCCGCGAGCCGGAGAGATGGGCAAAGCGCTTGAGCAGCAAGCGCCCGCCCCACTCCACCGGCGGCACCTTCAGCGGCCAGTAGATGCGGCTGATTTGGCTGCCGAACAACGCGGCCGAGGCCACCTCCTGCTCACCCAGGTAATGCCCGCCAAGGGCCGCCGTCAGGGTCGTACCGCCCAGCGAGTGGCCCAACCAGTGCGGCACCTGGCCGCTTTGCTCACGAACAAAGGCGGCAATCGCCGGCAAGTCGTAGCGCGCATAGTCGCTGACCCGGTTGTGCTTGTACTGCTGATTACGCGGCGACAGGCCGTGCCCGCGCATCTCGGCGATCCACACATCAAAACCGCAGCGCGCCAGGTGCGGCCCCAGGCCAATGGCCCTGGGCGAATACCAGAACCGCCGATTGGAAAAACTGCCGTGCAGGAGAATCACCGGCACGCCACGCGCCCGCTCATGACCGGCCAGAGTTAACCGGGTGAGGGCCAGCTCGACGCTGTAATCGCTGCTATTGCCGGGCTTGAGGCTGTAGACATCCTCGCAGAGGTCGTTACGCAACTCGGCACTGATCAGCGCGACGGGAAAAAGATTGCTGCTGCTTTGCATAATGCTTCTTGGATAAAAAGTAGCCGGGGGCAATGCTTAACCTCGCCCCGGCGACAGCCCGCAGACTGTCAGCCATGGATACCAGAACAGAAAAACGCCAGGCGGTTTTTCTGCGCCAGCCGCGCAGGGTCAAGCAGATGGATCATCTGCACACAAAAAAGGGCGAGAAATCCCGCCCCTTAATGGCTGAGCAAGGATCAGGCCGACGCTTGACCTTCGGCCAGGAAGAACCAGGTATCCAGCACCGAGTCAGGGTTCAGGGAAACGCTCTCGATGCCCTGTTCCATCAGCCAGCGGGCCAGGTCCGGGTGATCCGAGGGGCCCTGGCCACAAATACCGATGTACTTGTTGGCCTTGCGGCACGCCTGGATGGCATTGGACAACAGCTTCTTGACCGCCGGATTACGCTCATCGAACAGGTGGGCGATGATCCCCGAGTCGCGATCCAGGCCCAGAGTCAGCTGAGTCAGGTCGTTGGAGCCGATCGAGAAGCCGTCGAAGAACTCCAGGAACTCTTCGGCCAGAATGGCGTTGGACGGCAGCTCGCACATCATGATCACGCGCAGGCCATTCTCGCCGCGCTTGAGGCCATTGCTGGCCAGCAGATCGACCACCTGGCTGGCTTCGCCGAGGGTACGCACGAACGGCACCATGATCTCGACGTTGCTCAGGCCCATCTCGTTGCGCACTTTCTTCAGCGCCCGGCATTCCAGCTCGAAGCAATCGCGGAACGACTCGCTGATATAGCGCGAGGCACCGCGGAAACCGAGCATCGGGTTCTCTTCTTCCGGCTCGTACAGCTTGCCGCCGATCAGGTTGGCGTATTCGTTGGACTTGAAGTCCGACAGGCGCACGATGACCTTCTTCGGCCAGAATGCCGCAGCCAGGGTGCTGATGCCCTCGACCAGTTTCTCGACATAGAAGTCGACCGGATCGCCATAACCGGCGATGCGCTTCTCGACGCTGTCCTTGATCTCCGCCGGCAGGCTGGCGAAGTTCAGCAGTGCCTTGGGGTGTACGCCGATCATCCGATTGATGATGAATTCCAGGCGCGCCAAGCCCACGCCTTCGTTGGGCAACTGGGCAAAATCAAAGGCGCGATCCGGGTTACCGACGTTCATCATGATCTTGAACGGCAGCTCGGGCATGGCGTCCACCGAGTTCTTGCGAATATCGAAGCCCAACTGGCCCTCGAAGATAAAGCCGGTATCGCCCTCGGCGCAGGACACGGTGACACCCTGGCCATCGCTCAGCACATGGGTGGCATTGCCGCAGCCGACCACCGCCGGAATGCCCAGCTCACGGGCGATGATCGCGGCGTGACAGGTACGCCCGCCGCGGTTGGTGACGATGGCGCTGGCGCGCTTCATCACCGGCTCCCAGTCCGGGTCGGTCATGTCGGAAACCAGCACATCGCCGGGCTGCACCTTGTCCATCTCGGAGACGTCGTGAATGACCTTGACCGGGCCGGCGCCGATGCGCTGACCGATGGCGCGGCCTTCCACCAGCACGGTGCCTTTTTCCTTGAGCAGGTAGCGCTCCATCACATTGATGTTGGAGCGGCTCTTCACGGTTTCCGGGCGGGCCTGGACGATGTACAGCTTGCCGTCATCGCCGTCTTTGGCCCACTCGATGTCCATCGGCCGGCCGTAGTGCTGTTCGATGATAAGCGCCTGCTTGGCCAACTCGGTGACCTCGGCATCGCTCAGGCAGAAGCGCGAGCGCTCGGCGCGATCGACATCGACCACCTTGACCGAGCGACCGGCCTTGGCTTCATCGCCGTAGACCATCTTGATCGCCTTGCTGCCCAGGTTGCGACGCAGAATGGCCGGGCGGCCGGCTTGCAGAGTTTGCTTGTGGACGTAGAACTCGTCCGGGTTGACCGCCCCCTGCACCACGGTTTCGCCCAGGCCGTAGGCGCCGGTGATAAACACCACATCACGAAAGCCCGACTCGGTGTCGAGGGTGAACAGTACGCCGGCGGTGCCGGTTTCCGAACGCACCATGCGCTGCACGCCAGCCGACAGGGCGACCAGTTTGTGGTCGAAGCCCTGGTGTACGCGGTAGGCGATGGCCCGGTCGTTGAACAGCGAGGCGAAGACTTCCTTGGCCGCGCGGATCACGTTGTCCACGCCACGGATATTCAGGAAGGTTTCCTGCTGACCGGCAAAGGAGGCATCCGGCAAGTCCTCGGCGGTTGCCGAAGAGCGCACGGCCACCGCCATATTGGGGTTACCGGCAGACATCAGATCGAAGGCCGCGCGGATTTCGTTGTTCAGGCGCTCGGGAAACTCGGCCTCCATCACCCACTGGCGAATCTGCGCGCCGGTGCGGGCCAGGGCGTTGACATCATCCACGTCCAGCGCATCGAGCGCCGCATGGATCTGCTCATTCAAGCCGCTGAGTTCGAGAAAATCGCGGTAGGCCTGGGCGGTGGTGGCAAAACCACCGGGCACCGAAACACCGGCGCCGGCAAGATTGCTGATCATCTCGCCCAGGGAAGCGTTCTTGCCCCCTACGTGCTCGACGTCGTGGTTGCCGAGCTTATCGAGGGAAACTACATACTCTACCAAGGTGATCGCTCCACTAGTGGGTTGGAAAAGCTCAGGATGCCGGATAATCCCTGGCCGCGACGCGCCGCGCCGCGGTGGCCTGCCCCTTGAAAATAAGTAACAATGCCGTCTGGCAAGGGCATGCCGACGCTGGCCCATGATAGCCAAGAATCGTTCCCACCTTAAGGCCTTTGCTGCAAATGAAACGAACCGCGTTTTTCATCTCCGATGGCACCGGCATCACGGCCGAAGCACTGGGTCAGAGCCTGCTGGCGCAATTCGAAACCATTACCTTCGACAAGCTCACTCGCCCGTACATCGACAGCATCGAAAAAGCGCGCGCCATGGTACAACAAATAAACGCCGCCGCAGACAACGACGGCGCCCGCCCGATCATCTTCGACACCGTGGTCAACCAGGAAATACGCGACATTCTGGCCCAGTCATCGGGCTTTATGATCGACATTTTCTCGACCTACCTGGCCCCGCTGGAGCAAGAGCTGACGTCTCACTCGTCCTATTCGGTGGGCAAATCTCACTCCATCACCCACAACGCCAATTACATGGAGCGGATTGATGCGGTGAACTTTGCCCTGGATAACGACGACGGCGCGCGCACCCATTATTACGACAAGGCCGATCTGATCCTGGTCGGCGTCTCGCGCTGCGGCAAAACCCCGACTTGCCTGTATATGGCCATGCAATATGGCATTCGCGCCGCCAACTACCCACTGACCGAAGAGGACATGGAGCGCCTGCAATTGCCGGCCGCCCTCAAGCCGCACAAGGACAAGCTGTTTGGCCTGAGCATCGACCCCGACCGCCTCACCGCCATCCGTAACGAGCGCAAACCCAACAGCCGCTACGCCAGTTACGCCCAGTGTGAATTCGAAGTGCGCCAAGTGGAGAACCTGCTGCGCCGCGAGAACATCCCGCATATCAACTCCACCCATTTCTCGGTCGAGGAAATCTCCGCCAAGATCCTGGTGGAAAAAGGCGTGGAACGGCGCCTCAAGTAATTCGCCCCGCCCGTTTAACGCCGAGGTGGCCCGTTGCCGGGGCGTGCAACGGCCTGATAGGCCTCGGCCAATTGCGCCGCCGGCACCCCGCGCCAATAGGCCCAGCGCAACTGCCACATGAGGAAAATTGTCCGCCATACGCCGCGCTGCTCCCAGCGCCGCCCCGAGGTGCTCAGGCGCGTGGCGATGCACGCCGGCCGGCTCAGCTGACGCAAGCGCACACACAACTCAATATCCTCCATCAGCGGCTGATCGGTATAACCGCCAAGGGCCTCGAAGCGGCTGCGCAGGACGAAAATGCCCTGGTCGCCAGTGGCGATCGAGGTCAGCCGCGAGCGCCAGTTGATCAGCCGCGCCACCACCTTGAGCAGCCAGGGCCGGCCATCGATGCGCAGATCGAAGCGTCCCCAACAATGGCGTCCATCTGCCAACGCGATCTCGATCAACTGATCGGCCGCCGCCGGCAGGCGCGTGTCGGCGTGTACAAACCACAGCACAGTGCCCGTGGCCTGGGCGGCACCGGCGTTCATTTGCCGGGCGCGGCCACGGGGCGCGTCCAGCCACAGCACGCCGGCCGGCAACAACGCCCGACTGCCGTCCGTGCTGCCACCATCGGCCACGATGATTTGTGCGCCACGGGCCTGCAACGGCGCCAGCTCGGCCAGCAGCGCCGGCAGGTTGGCCGCCTCGTTAAGGGCCGGAATGATGATGCTCAGGCTCATGGCGTGCGGTTCAGGTGCCAGTCGTAGGCGAGAAACTCGATGTCAATCTCGCCCTCCAGCAACTGCTGGCGCTGCGCCTCAGTGAGGCCCAGAGCATCCGCCTGGCTGGCGAAATACTCGGCCAGGCTCTGGCCGTTCTGCGCGAAGTCATCCTCATACCAGTCGAAGATGCTCGACACCTGCAGACTGTCACCCTCAAGACGATTGCGACTGCGATCGGTCAAAAAACGCCGTTCGGCATCCGCCAACTGCGTCTGCAACTGGGCGCCGTTGTAGGCCTCGGCGCGCAGGGCCGGGCAGCCGATGCTGGCGCAGTTGAGAGCAAAATGCGTACGCGGCTGCTGGTAGCCCTGCTCGCCGCGAATCAACTCATGCTCCAGCTCGTCCAAACTGCGGGTCTTGCCCAGCAGCTGCAGCGCCGGTTGCTTCCAGGGCGAACGCAACAGGCTGCCCAGGTCCTTAATCGACTGCAGATTGGGGTAAGCGCCGAGCACCAACTCGACGGTGGCCGCGTTGTAGGCATTGATCAGCATGGCCAGCTGCTCGTCCTCACTCCAGCGCGCAAACGCCGCCGGGCGTACCGCCGCCACCTGGTCCAGGTAGGCGCGCAGCTGCTCACGCTCGGCGGCCATGCCGACGTAATCCACCTGACTGGCATGGCCACCCTCCAGCACGTACACATGGCGGCTGAGGAGATCATTCCACAGACGGTTGTCCAACCCGGCCGCAGCCACCGGGCCGACCAGGGCCAGACCGAGCAGCAGGCTCAACAGGCAACGATAAAGACGCATAGGTGGTTCTCGACAAGTCAGGGAAACATCAGGGCACGACCATTCAAACCCCGTGCATGGCGGCAAAAGCTTGCTGCAAGTCGGCGAGCAAATCAGCCGGATCTTCCAGGCCGATGTGCAAACGGGCCAGCACCTTGCCCTGCCAGCGCGCCGCCGTCACGCTGCGACTGCCGGCCGGGTGGCAGGGAATCATCAGGCTTTCGTAACCGCCCCAGCTGTAACCGATGCCAAACAGCCGCGTGCTGTCGATCAGCCGATTGACCTGGGCACGGCTGATGCCTTCGGCGAATACCACGCCGAGCAGGCCGCAGGCGTACTCGGGCTTGAAGTCGCGCTGCCACAGCTCATGCCCGGCGGCACCGGCCAGCGGCGGATACAACAGCTCAGCCACCTCCGGGCGCTGGGCCAGCCAGGCCAGCACCTGGCCGGTGTTCTCGCGGTGCACGGCCAGGCGCGCCGCCAACGTACGCAGGCCGCGCAGGGCCAGGTAGGCATCGTCACCGCCCACCGACAGGCCAAGGGCCGCATAGGTCTGACGCAAGCGCGGCTGCACGGCCGCCGTACACAGAATCGCCCCAAGCAGCACATCGGCATGGCCGACGATGTACTTGGTCGCCGCGTGCAGCGACACATCGATACCCAAGGCAAAAGCATCCCAACCCAGCGGCGTGGCCCAGGTGCTATCGGCCACCAGCAACGCGCCCTGGGCGTGGGCCGCGGCCGCCATCGCCGGCACGTCATGCATCTCAAAGGTCAGCGAGCCCGCCGCCTCGACGAACACCACGCGGGTGTTGGCCTGCAGCAGCGCGCTGATCCCGGCGCCAATCAGCGGGTCGTAATAACTGGTGTGGATGCCCAGGCGCATCAGCAGGCCATCGCACAAGGCCCGCGTCGGCTCGTAGCAGGCATCGCTCATCAGCAGGTGATCGCCCGGTTGCAGCAAGGCCAGCAGCGTGGTGCTGATCGCAGACAAACCCGACGGCGTCAACAGGCAATCGGCAGCGCCTTCCAGTGCGCAGAGCGCCTGTTCCAGGGCCATGCTGGTTTCGCTGCCATGCCGCCCGTAGGTGCGCCGCGTACCCGCCGCAGCCTTGAGCTCGGCAGTGTTGGCAAACAGCAGGGTCGAGGCGCGCACCACCGGCGGATTGACCGGGCCGTAGCACGACTTGTCCGCCCGCCCGCTGTGGGCCAGGCGTGTGGCGGGACGGTCGCTGGGAAGATCGGTCATGGCAAGGCCTGCAGCGGGGGTGAATAAATAGGCAGCGGTCACGCTAATGGAAATCTGCGCTCTTGAATAGAACAGGCGCCCCGCGCCAGGGTTTGTTAGGGTCGCCGACCAATGTCAGCCCATTTTGTAACGTCAGGCACGCACGCCTCTCCAATAGGCACGTTGTCGGAGATTTGTCCTTATGCACCCTACGCTGCCCCTGCTCAACGCCTTGAATTTTCCCAGCCTGCGCCGCGGGCCAGTCGAGGCCTTGCAGGTCAACCTGACCTACCGCTGCAACCAGCGCTGCCTGCATTGCCATGTGAATGCCGGGCCGACGCGCACCGAGAGCATGACCGATGCCAGCCTGGCGCTGCTGCTGCAGGTGCTGGATGCCCATCCGGTGCAGACCCTGGACCTCACCGGCGGCGCGCCGGAGCTGCACCCGCGTTTTCGCGAGTTGGTCAGCCACGCACGCCGCGCCGACATCCGCGTCATCGACCGCTGCAACCTGAGCATCCTCAGCGAGCCGGGCCAGGACGATCTGGCCGCGTTCCTGGCCGCAGAGGGTGTTGAGATCAGCGCTTCGCTGCCCTGCTACTCGCGCGAGCGGGTCGACCAGCAACGCGGCGACGGCGTGTTCGAGGCCAGCATCGCCGGCCTGCGCCAACTCAATGCGCTGGGCTATGGCATCGAGGGCTCGGGATTGCTGCTTAACCTGGTCTACAACCCCCTGGGGCCAAGCCTGCCGCCGCCGCAACAGGCGCTGGAGCAGGACTACAAGGCGCATTTGCAGGAAGATTTCGACATCCACTTCAACCAGTTGCTGACCATCACCAACCAACCGATTGCGCGCTTTGGCAGCACCCTGATCAGCAAGGGCCAGTTCCACGGCTATATGCAGTTACTGCGCGACAACTATCGCGCCGACAACCTCAAGACCGTGATGTGCCGCAGCCTGGTCAGCGTCGACTGGCAGGGTTACCTGTATGACTGCGACTTCAACCAGATGCTCGAACTGCCCCTGCAATTGCCTGCCGACGCGGTGTTGGCCCGTGAGCGAGCGCACCTGAGTGACCTGCTCAACAACCGTTTCGACGGTAATCCGATTGTCACCCGCGACCATTGCTATGCCTGCACCGCCGGACAAGGCTCCAGTTGCTCCGGGGCACTGGCATGAGGCTACCCGCGCCAGTGAAAGACCCTGTTTAAACGGCTCATCCCTCCCCCCAACAACCCTGAGGCCCGTCATGCTCGAATCGGTACAGAACTACTACGGCAAGGTCCTGCAACACAGCAACGACCTGAAAACCAGCGCCTGCTGCGATGCCTCCAGCCTGCCCGACTGGCTAAAACCGCTGCTGGCCAAGCTGCACCCACAGGTCACCGAGCGCTACTACGGCTGCGGCCTGGTCGCCCCGGCTGTGCTGGAAGGCGCGCGGGTGCTGGACCTGGGCAGCGGCTCCGGGCGCGACTGCTACCTGCTGGCGCAATTGGTCGGCAGCCAGGGCCAGGTAGTTGGCGTGGACATGACGCCCGAGCAACTGGCGGTGGCCAACGCCCATCTGGGCTACCACGCCGAGCAGTTCGGCTTTGCCAATGTCGAGTTTCGCCAGGGCTATATCGAAAACCTCGATGCCCTGGGCTTGAGCGATGCCAGCTTCGATGTGATCGTCTCCAACTGCGTGATCAACCTCTCGCCGGACAAGGACAGCGTGCTGCGCGAGGCCTATCGCCTGCTGAAAAAAGGCGGCGAGCTGTACTTCTCCGACATCTATGCCGACCGCCGCCTGCCGGCCGCGCTGCGCGAAGACGAGTTGCTCTACGGCGAATGCCTGGGCGGCGCGCTGTACTGGAACGACTTCCATAACCTGGCCAAACGCCACGGTTTTGCCGACCCACGCCTGGTGGAAGACCGGCCGATTGCCATTACCGACCCCAAGCTGGCCGCCAAACTGGGCACTACCCGCTTCTATTCCGCCACTTACCGGCTGTTCAAACTGGACGACCTGGAGCCGGCCTGCGAAGACCACGGCCAGGCGGTGATCTATCACGGCGGCATCGCCGCTGCGCCCCACAGCTTCGTCCTCGACAAGCACCACCAGATCGAAACCGGCAAGGTCTTCCCGGTGTGCGGCAACACCTACCGCATGCTGCATGACAGCCGCTTCGCGCCGTACTTCAGTTTTATTGGCGATTTCAGCCAGCACTTCGGCATCTTCCAGGGCTGCGGCTCGGTGCTGCCTTACGACAATGACAACAGCTCTGCCACCCCAGGCGCCTGTTGCTGAATCGGGAGACCGCACGATGAAGGTTCTGTTTCTGTGTACCGCCAACAGCTGCCGCAGCATCCTCAGCGAGGCGGCCTTCAACCATCTGGCACCCGCCGGCATGCGCGCCTACAGCGCCGGCAGCGCACCCAGCGGAGTGGTCCATCCGCTGAGCCTGCAGACCCTGAGCAACGCCGGCATCGCCACCACGGGGCTGGCCAGCAAAGGCAACGAGGTACACCTGGCGCTGGCGCCGGACTACGTCATCAGCGTTTGCGGGCGCGCCGCGCAACAGCCCTGCCCGGCGTATTTCGGTAGCAGCACGCGCCTGCATTGGGGGCTGGCTGATCCGGCCGAGGTGCGCGGCAGCGACGCCCAGGTGCAAGCCGCCTTCGCCGCCACCCTGGCGCAGATCGAGCGGCGCTTGCAGGCATTTTTTGCCTTGCCCTTCGCCCAGCAAAACTCGGCACAACTGCTGGCGCAACTGCGAGCCATCGGCGAGTTGCCCTGACCCCGGCAAGGGCCTTTACGTCGCGGGCAAATTCCTAAAAAACAACCCACCCAAGGCTTGTGGCGCTGCCACGGCATGCTGTTATGATCGGGCCGCGATCCACCCCGGATAATAAAAACAGCAGTGGAGTGTCGATTTGCCCTTGCTTGATGCCCAGCGCTGGCTTCTGCCGCGCGCCCCCGGTTTGCTTGCCCTACTCCTAGTGCTGCTGATGAGTGCCAGCCTGGCCTGGCAGAGCGTGGTCTGGCAACGCCTGCTGCAGCGCGCGCCAGTCATTCCCAGCAGTGCCCACGAGGCCCCGCAGAATCGCGATATGCAAGGCTTGCTGGGGTTGTTCGGCGCCGGCCCAAGCGCCGCCACCGACGCCCCCAGCACCAGCCTGCGTGTGACCTTGCTCGGCAGTTTTGTCCAGGCCGACAGCCCACGCTCCAGCGCCATCATCCAGCTCGACGGCCGCCCGGCCCAACGCTACCTGGTGGGCCAGACGCTCAGCAGCGGCGTCAGCCTGCATGCCGTGTACCGCGACCGGGTCGAACTCAAGCGCAACGGTCGCCTGGAGACCTTGGCCTTTAGCAAGCCCCAGGGGGCGCCAGCAAGCAGCGCCCGCAACCCGCCAGACAGCGATACCCTCAACCAGTTGCAGGCCCTGGATGAGCAAGACAGCCAGCACCTGCAGCAGCGCATGCAGGCCCTGCGCGAGCAAATTCAGGCGGCTGCCGCCACAACGCCGGCCAGCGACGCCAACCGTGAATCTCCCGAACCGCCTACGGAAGCCAATTAAATTGATGTCTAGGACCTTACCGCGCCTGAGTTGCGCCCTGTTGGCTGCCGGTTTGCTGGTTGCTCCCCTGCCGCTGCGTGCGGCGATCACCCCGGTTGCAACGCCGAGCAGCGAGCAGGAAGAACGCTGGACCATCAACCTGAAGAACGCCGAGATCCGCGAGTTTATCGACCAAGTGGCCGAGATCACCGGCGAGACATTTATCCTCGACCCGCGGGTCAAGGGCCAGGTCAGCGTGCTGTCGAAAACCCCGTTGAGCCTCAGTGAGGTTTATCAGCTGTTTCTCTCGGTGCTGGCCACCCACGGCTTCAGCGTGGTGACCCAGGATGGCCAGGCGCGGGTAATCCCCAATGCCGAGGCCAAGGCCGAAGCCAACAGTGGCGAAGCCGCGCCGGGCCAGCTGGAAACCCGCCTGATCCAGGTCCAGCAAGGCTCGGTGGCGGAGCTGATCCCGCTGATCCGGCCGCTGGTGCCGCAGTACGGGCACCTGGCCGCCGTGACCTCGGCCAATGCCCTGATCATCAGCGACCGCAGCGCCAATATCGCCCGCATCGAAGACCTGATCCGCCAGTTGGACCACAAAGGCAGCAACGACTACAGCGTGGTCAACCTGCAGCATGCCTGGGTGATGGACGCCGCCGAACTACTGAATAACGCCATGCTGCGCGGCCAGGCCAAGGGCAGCACGGGCAGCCAGGTGATTGCCGATGCGCGCACCAACCGCCTGATCATCCTCGGCCCGCCGGCAGCCCGCGCCAAGCTGGTGGGCATGGCCCAGTTGATGGACACCCCCACCACCCGCTCGGCCAACACCCGAGTGATTCGCCTGCGCCATAACGATGCCAAGGCCCTGGCGGAAACCCTCGGGCAACTCTCCGAAGGGCTGAAAACCCCGGCCGGCGAAACCGGCGGCCAAGCGCAAAACATCATGATCCGCGCCGACGAGAGCCTCAACGCCCTGGTCCTGTACGCCGAGCCGGAAGTGGTGGCGACCCTCGAAGAAATCGTCCGCCAACTGGATGTGCCGCGCGCCCAGGTGCTGGTCGAGGCGGCCATCGTGGAAATCAGCGGCGACATCAGCGAGGCGGTCGGCGTGCAGTGGGCCATCGATGCCCGTGGCGATTCCGGCGGCCTGGGCGGCAGCAACTTCAGCAACAGCGGTCTGTCGGTGGGCACCGTGCTCAGCTCGATCAAGAACAACGTGATCCCGCCCAATCTGCCCGACGGAGCCATCGTCGGCATCGGCAACAGCGACTTTGGCGTGCTGATCACCGCGCTCTCGGCCAACAGCAACTTCAACCTGCTGTCCACACCCAGCCTGCTGACCCTGGACAACCAGAAGGCGGAGATTCTGGTCGGCCAGAACGTGCCATTCCAGACCGGCTCCTACACCACCGACGCGGCGGGCGCCAACAACCCCTTCACCACCGTCGAGCGCCAGGATGTCGGGGTCAAGCTCAAGGTCATCCCGCATATCAACGACGGCGCCACCCTGCGCCTGGAGATCGACCAGGAAATCTCCTCCCTGGCCCCGACCGCCACCACCGCCGCAGGCGCCAGCGACCTGATCACCAACAAGCGCTCGATCAAGAGCACGGTGCTGGCCGAGGACGGGCAGATCGTGGTGCTCGGCGGGCTGATCCAGGATGACGTCACCCAGAGCGTTTCCAAGGTGCCGCTGCTGGGCGATATTCCCTGGCTGGGTGGGCTGTTTCGCTCGACCAAGGATGTACACACCAAACGCAACCTAATGGTTTTTTTACGGCCGATGATCATCCGCGACGCCACCGGCCTGGCGGCCATCTCCGGCAAGAAGTACAGCGATATTCGTATCCTCGGCGCCGACGGCAACGACAAAATGCCCAATGTGCTGCCGCGCACCCCCGGCCAGTTGTTCGACGGCCAGGGCGGCGCTGCGGTCGATCTGCGCCGACCCTGAGGCCCTCGCCGGCAGGAGTAGAGCGCGCCACCCAGGGCATACCTCCTCCGGGGAATGGCAAGGGCCCGGTGGCCCTCTTAGTATGCAGGCACTGCACAAGGTCACCGACGTCAGAGGTGGGCTCCGACGCCAAGTCCTTTGCGGTGCTTCATCACGGTTATTTGCCCGCGCAGTTTTCACGGCACTGCCTGGGCATTTTTTTGTCTGGCATTTTTTTGCTTTGGCATTCGCTTTTGCGGGCGCCTGCAGCGCCCGCCATCAGCCTGAGGGGCTTGCGATGATCCAGACCCGCGACGTGCGCCAGTTGATCCTGCAGCACCCGCTGTTCAACCTGTTTAACGAAGATGCCCAGGAGCGCCTGCTCAGCGAGGCACAGCAGCGCCATGCCCCGGCCAGCAGCCTGCTGCTGCAACAGGGCCAGCCGGCCGAACGGTTTTTTCTGGTGCTTAGCGGACGAGTCAAGCTGTTCCGCATCTCTGCCGACGGCCAGGAAAAAGTGGTGGAAATCATTCACCCCGGCCAGACCTTTGCCGAGGCGGTGATGTTTATGCAGCATGCGGTGTATCCGGTGTGTGCCGAGAGCCTGGATACGGTCGAGCTGGTCAGCTTCCCCAACCGCCTGATGCTCCATCTGCTCGCCGAACACCCGGCCACCTGCCTGCACCTGCTCGGCCACCTGAGCATTCGTCTGCACCAGCGCCTGGGCGAAATCGAAACCCTGACCCTGCAGAACGCCACCCAGCGCTTTGCCCTGTACCTGATTCAGCAACTGGAAAATCGCGCCCTCGACAGCGCCGAGATCGACCTGCAATTACCCAAGCGTCTGATTGCCGCGCGCTTGTCGATGCAGCCGGAAACCCTCTCGCGGACCATGGCACGCCTGCGTCAGGCCGGGCTGATCGAGAGCCGTGGCCGACATATTCATATCCCCAGCGTGGCGCGTCTGCTGGCTGAGTTCAATGAAGATCCGGGGCTTATTGCCCGCGAAGGATAAAGTGCGGGAACAGCTGCTCCAGGGTTTCCCAGAGCTCACGCAGATGCAGGGGCTCGGGGGTCGCCGGCAGGCTTGGGTCCCACATCTGCTCGGTGCGCACGCACTGCACCACATAACGCTCGACACCGGCAGCACGCAAGCGTTGCGCCAGGGTCAGGAGCTTGTGGCAATCGAGCAGGTGCCAATGCACGGTGGTGCGGCATTCATAATCCACGCCACTGGCCAGCAGTAACTCCAGGCTGCGCCAATTGGCTGCGCCACTGCCGCGCACGCCGGTAATCAATGCGGTGTCTTCGGCCAGCGCCTTGACATCGAAACCGACCCAATCGACCAGCGGCAACACCCGCGCCAACGCTTGCGGGCGAACCCCGGCGCTGTGCAGGCCAATCTTGAAGCCCAGCTCACGCACCTCGGCAATGGCTGCCGGCAAGGCCGCCTGCAAGGTTGGCTCACCGCCACTGAAGACCACGGCTTCAAGCAAACCCTGACGCCGACGCAGAAACTCCAGCAGCTCCGGCCAGGGCTTTTCATTCTCGCCACGCGGCACGATCAGGCCCGGATTGTGGCAATAACGACAACGCCAGGCACAGCCCTGGCAAAACAGCACGCAGGCCAGATGGCCGGGGTAGTCCAGGGTGGTCAGGGGCACAAAGCCCCCGACCCGTAACGCTTGTTTCACGCCGAGCGGCACGAGCTGGCGGCTTCGGTGAAGTGCCGACGCTCACGGTGCTCGGCCTGCTTGCCCGGATTGAAGGCGGCAACCGGACGGTGATAACCCATCACTCGGGTCCAGACTTCACAGCGTTGACGCAGTTCTTGAGGGAGTTGTTCGACGGTCATGGTGTTGCTCCTTGCGTGGGTAAAAAATGGGCTCTGTAACGGTTAATGCTGCTGATGGCAGCGCACCGCGCAGGATGGGTATCGCTGTGCTCCACAGCATCCTGCGCGCTGCCCCAGCGCTTGCCGGGGCAGCGGGTAGAAAATCAGGCGCAGCTCTCGCTACAGGCCTGCTGTCGCTGCAGCAAAACCTGGTCACACTGCGGACAGAATTCGTGCTCGCCGGCCAGATAACCGTGTACCGGACAGATGGAGAAGGTCGGGGTCACGGTCAGGTACGGCAGACGGAAACGGCTCAAGGCGTTGCGCACCAGGTTCTTGCAGGCCTCGGTGGAGCTGATCCGCTCGGCCATATACAGGTGCAGCACGGTGCCGCCGGTGTATTTGCACTGCAGGGCATCCTGCAATTCCAGCGCCTCGAACGGGTCGTCGGTGAAGCCGACCGGCAACTGCGAGGAGTTGGTGTAGTACGGCGTCTCGCTGCAGCCGGCCTGGAGAATGTCCGGGTAGCGCTTGAGGTCTTCCTTGGCGAAACGGTAGGTGGTGCCTTCCGCCGGAGTGGCTTCGAGGTTGTACAGGTGGCCGGTTTCTTCCTGGAAGCGCACCAGGGTAGCCCGTACATGATCGAGCAACTGCAGGGCGAAGGTACGCCCCTCGGCGGTGTGCATGCCTTCGCGATCGCCGGTGAAGTTACGCAACATCTCGTGCAGGCCATTCAGGCCGATGGTCGAGAAGTGATTACGCAGGGTGCCCAGATAACGCTTGGTGTAGGGGTACAGGCCGTTATCCATATGGTGCTGGATCACCTTGCGCTTGACCTCCAGGCTCTGCATGGCCAGTTCCATCAACTGGTCGATACGCCGCAACAGGCCATTGGTGTCGCCCTTGTACTCATAACCCAGGCGCGCACAGTTGATGGTGACCACGCCCAACGAGCCGGTTTGCTCGGCCGAACCGAACAGACCGCCGCCACGCTTGAGCAGCTCGCGCACGTCCAGTTGCAGGCGGCAGCACATCGAGCGCACCTGGTTGGGTTGCATGTCCGAGTTGAGGAAGTTCTGGAAGTACGGCAAACCGTAGCGCGCGGTCATCTCAAACAGACGCTCGGCGTTCTCGCTGTCCCAGGGGAAATCGTGGGTAATGTTGTAGGTCGGGATCGGGAAGGTAAACACCCGGCCCTTGGCATCGCCAGCCTGCATCACCTCGATATAGGCGCGGTTGATCAGCTCCATCTCGGCCTGCAGCTCGCCATAGGCGAAAGGCATTTCCACGCCGCCGATATAGGGGATCTGCTCGCGCAGGTCTTCCGGGCAAACCCAGTCGAAGGTCAGGTTGGTAAACGGCGTTTGCGTGCCCCAACGCGATGGCACGTTGAGGTTGTAGATGAACTCCTGAATGGCCTGACGTACCTCGTCATAGCCCAACTGGTCCTTGCGCACATAGGGCGCCAGGTAGGTGTCGAAGGAGCTGAACGCCTGGGCGCCAGCCCACTCGTTCTGCAGGGTGCCGAGGAAATTAACCATCTGCCCCAGGGCACTGGAGAGATGCTTGGGCGGCCCGGCTTCAACCCTGCCCGGCACCCCATTCAGACCCTCGTTGAGCAGGGTGCGCAACGACCAGCCGGCACAGTAACCGGCGAGCATGTCCAAGTCATGGATATGCAGGGAGCCTTCGCGGTGGGCAATGCCAATATCGGCGCTGTACACCTCGTCCAGCCAATAGTTGGCGGTAACCTTACCGGCGACGTTGAGCACCAAGCCACCGAGGGAGTAGCCCTGGTTGGCGTTGGCCTGCACGCGCCAGTCGGCACGGGACAGGTATTCATTCATCGACGCCGCCACTTCGACGATCGCCTTGCGGTCACGGCGCAGACGGCCATGCTGCTCGCGATAAACGATATAGGCACGGGCGGTGGCGTAATAATCAGCCTCCATCAACACCCGCTCAACCTGATCCTGCACCTGCTCGACATCCAGAGTTTCATGGGCCAACAGGCGCTCAAGCACCTGCTCGGCGAGCTCGCTCGCCTGGGCCTCGGCAAACTCGCCGCTGGCCTTGCCCGCCGCCAGTAGCGCCCGTTCAATTTTGGCCAATTCGAAAGCAACCAGACGGCCATCACGCTTGCGTAACGACACCGGACGACGACTATGGGGCAAACCAGGCATATTCTCTCCACCACTACATGTTGTTCTGATAAGACGATTGAAACACTAGATGCGGTGAATTTACCCATTAACCCCAGGCACGAACTTGACCTATATCAAGCCCACCCAAAAGCCTGTGGAGTCTGTCGCATCTTCACAATTTGCTCAGCCCGGCCCTGCTTGACGGACAATTGTCGCCATGACTCGGCGAACATCGACGCGACAGGTTCGCCAGAGCAAGGCACCTTGTATATGAGGCCCTGGCTAGCCGCCGAGAAGGGTCTAGCCTCGATCTGAACCAACGAACCACTTGCCAGGCATTCACCCCAACACTTAGAAAGCATTACTCAGCACAAGGAACGCGATAATCATGCTCACTCTCTCTAAACGCTGCGCCATCCTGCTCTGCCTGCCGCTATTGCTGAGCGCCTGCAGCAACACCCCAGGCTACTTCGAAGCCCAGCAACCGGCCGCAGGCAGCAGCCTGCTCTACCTTTACCGGCCCAAGGCCGATAATCCTGGAATGCAGCCCCTGCGTTTTTCCTATCCAGACATTCAGTTGGATGGCCGCAGCGTTGGCCAATTACCCTTCAACAGCCACTTTGCCGTCGGCCTCAGCCCAGGCAAGCACACCCTGCGCGTCACCGGTTTGAGCAAAAAAGCCAAGTGGGAGCCGCGCGACATCGAGCAGGTCTTCAACGCAAGCCCTGACGAGGTCAAATATATGAAGCTCAACGTGCAGTACAACCTCAACGAGATGAACCTCGGTCAACCCTCACCCAGCTACACCCTGTTTCTGACACCGGTGAGCGCCAGCGATGCGGTCTATGAGATCCGCAACACCTCAGCCCAAGACTGAAATAATTAACCGAGTGCCCCGCCATAGCATCACGCCCAGGGCGCCTCAGGAGACATGACCCCATGCAGTTGACCTTACAGCGGCAAGCCCAAGCATCCCTGCTCACCCTGGCAACCCTGCTATTGGCCGCCTGCGCCAGCTCGCCAGCCATCCAGGGCCCGCTAAGCAGCAATACCAGGCACAGCAATATCGAACTGCAAGGCGTACCCGGCTCGGTGCGCACCCAGGTGAAAACCATCACCGCCACCGTCAGCGCCATCGATTACCAGAGCCGCCAGGTCACCCTCAAGGACGCTCAGGGCCATCGCCAGACCCTGCAAGCCAACCCCAACGTGCAGCACTTCGAGCGGGTCAAGGTCGGCGACCGGGTACACGCCGAGGTGGCCGAAGAAACCGCGGTATACCTGCGCAGTCGCGGCGTTGCCGCCGATGACGGGATTATCCAGCGCCTGCTGCAACAGGCCCGCAGCGACCAGCCTGGCCTGGCATTGCACAGCAGCGAGCAAGTGACCGCCCAGGTCACGGCTGTCGACCTGAGCCAACACAGCGCCACCTTGCGCTACCCCGACGGCAGCAGCAGAACCGTTCTGGTGCGTCCCGACGTCGCCCTGGACGAGCACGCCGTCGGCAGCCAGGTGGTTATCCGCGTCAGCACCGCCATGCTGGTGCGGGTGGAAAAGCCCTGAAGCAATCCGCCCACCACTCAGCAAGGGAATGCTGCGTCATGGGCAATTTCGCATTGCGCCCCCTCCTCAGCGCCCTGCTCTTGCTCGCTGCGCCACTGAGCAACGCCGGGCCGCTGCGCGACAAACTGCAAGAATGGCGAGCCGAGCACCGGGCACCGCCCGCACAGATCCAGCGCGACCTGGCCTACGGCAGCGACAAGCAGCAACGCCTTGATCTGTATCTGCCGAGCAATGCCCGGCAGGCCCCGGTGCTGCTGATGGTGCATGGCGGCGCCTGGCGCATCGGCGACAAGGGCGCCGAGGCAGTGGTCGACAACAAGGTTAAACGCTGGTTGCCCAAGGGCTTTATCTTCGTCTCGATCAACTACCGACTGCTGCCGGCCGCTGCACCCCTGCAACAGGCCGACGACGTGGCCCGCGCCCTGGCCTTTGTCCAGCAGCAGGCCAGCGCCTGGGGTGGCGACCCAGGCAAAGTCATCCTCATCGGCCACTCGGCCGGCGCCCACTTGGTCAGCCTGTTGGCGGCCCGCCCGCAGCGCGTCTATGACCTCGGCGGCAAAGCCTGGCTCGGCAGCGTCGCCCTCGACAGTGCGGCCATGGATGTCGAGCAGATCATGCAAGGCACCCATGCGCGCTTTTACGACCAGGCTTTTGGCAAATCCCCCGCTTACTGGGTCGCCACCTCGCCCTTGCGGCAACTGGATAAAACCGCCACACCGCTGCTGGCCGTCTGCTCCAGTCAACGCAGCGACGCCTGCCCGGCAGCCCAGAAATTTGTCGCAACCGCCAAGCGCCTCGGCGTTAACGCCCAACTGCTCAGCCAGGACCGCAGCCACAAAGCCATCAACCAGGACCTGGGCGCCGACAACGCCTACACCCTTGAGGTTGAAGGCTTCATGGGCAGTCTCGATAGCGAGGTCGCCCAGCGACTGGGGCTTGGTCGTTAACCGCCGCTCATGGAGCGCTTGCCCAGCGACACATTGAGGCTGTTGAGAACGTCGGCCTGGCGATACAGGCGCCGGTAGATTGCCCCCATCTGCGCCAACTGCACCGGCGTCAGCGCCTGGTTGCCGTAGCGGGGCTTTTCGAACCGCAGGGCAAACTGTCGATCATCCGTTGATGCAGGCACGCGCTGATCAGCGCAACAAGCCGCCGCAGAAGCCACGAACAATTAAATCGCCTGAAATTGACACGAATCATTATTAATAAGATTGCCAACCAATATACTACGCCACCATTTTTGACTGCCCGAGGATGCTCCCATGAGCCCACGTATTCTGCTTAGCCTTACCGCCCTGCTGGCGGCGACCCACAGCTACGCCAAGGAATACCCGATCGGCGAGCCACAAACCTGTGCTGGCATGGAAGTTGGTGCGGTGTATCTGCAGCCCATCGCCATGGACCCACCGGGGATCATGCGCGCCGCCGCCGAATCCGACGTACACATGGAAGCAGACATCAGCGCTCTGGAGAGCAACGCCCACGGCTTCCAGGAAGGCAGCTTCGTGCCTTACCTGAACATCAGCTATCGCCTGCAAAAGGTCGGTAGCGAGCAGGTTCTTGAGGGCGACTTCCACGCCATGGTGGCCAACGATGGCCCCCATTACGGCGACAACCTCAAGCTGATGGGGCCAGGCAAGTACCAATTGACCTACTTCGTCAGCGCACCGGGCCAATCAGCCCACGGTCATGCCTTCGGTCGCCATACCGACAAGGAAACCGGCGTAGCCCCCTGGTTCGAGCGTTGCGAACTGAACTACAGCTTCACCTTCGCCGGCATCGGCAAAAAAGGCGGCTACTGAGTTCGACGGCGCGCCTGCGGGCGCGCCCTTTGCTGGAGACGCCTGATGAAGCTTTACCCTCTGTTGCTGGCCGCCATCCTGCCCGGCGCCGCGCTGGCCGCGCCGCTACCCAGCTATGAGCTGGAGGTGCGTGACGGTCACTTCACCCCGGCCAACCTGCAAGTAGCTGCCGGACAACGTTTCAAGATCATCGTGCACAACCGCGGTCAGGGGCCGGTGGAGTTCGAAAGCACGCCGCTGCGCATCGAGAAGGTGCTCAGCCCCGGCGTCAGCTCATTCGTTGTAATTCACCCGCTCAAGCCCGGCCGCTACAGCTTCTTCGACGAGTTCCATACGGAACTGCCAGCCGGTGTGATCGAGGCTCGCTGAGTCGCCCAATTCGAGGTTTAGCCCATGGAACAAGCCCTGCTGATCGTCTGGCGTGAAAGCGTCGAAGCCTTGTTGGTGATCGGAATTCTATTCGCCTGGTTGCGCCAGCAACCCGGTCGCCGTCACGCCATGGTCTATCTGTGGGCCGGTGTCGGCCTCGGGCTGCTGTGCGCCGGCTTGCTGGCCGGGCTGATGACCCTGGCCGGCAACTGGATGAACGGCGCATCCGGGGAGTGGTTCCAGGTCAGCCTGAGCCTGCTTGCCAGCCTGTTGATTTTGCAGATGGCCTACTGGATGGCTCGTAACGGCGGGCAACTGCGCCAGCAGTTGCAACTGAGTGCCGGTTCGGCCTTGCAACAGGGGCGCCTGCTCAGTCTGAGCCTGCTGGTGGCCCTGGCCGTGGCGCGCGAGGGCAGCGAAACAGTGATCTTTCTCTACGGGGTCAGCGCCTCGGCCAATCCGGCCAGCCTGGCCCTGGGTGCCCTGCTCGGCTTGCTCCTGGGGCTGGCGTGTTTTGCCCTGCTGCAGGCCGGCAGTCGCTTTATCGCCTGGCGGCAGTTCTTCTTGATCAGCGAATGGCTGCTGATCCTGCTCGGCGGCGCCTTGCTGATCAGCGCCCTGGATCGGGCCAGCGGGCAATGGATGGCCATGGACTTGCCAGAATACCTGTATGAGCTGATCGGCACGCCGCTGTGGGACACCTCGGCGCTGCTGGATGACGGCAGCCGCGCAGGCGCCCTGCTGGCCAGTCTGACCGGTTACCGGGCCATGCCCTCGGCGCTCCAGGCTGCGCTGCTGGCCAGTTACTGGCTACTGGCCTGGCGCCTGCTGCGCAAGCCGACAGCGCAACTGCGCAGCAGCCTGGCATGAACAGCGCCCGCAACAGGTCGGCCGCCCCCCCTGACGAAAGCATCAGGGGCCAGGCCGCGGCAACGCTGTTTGATCCCGTGCAGGACGCTGCTGCGCGGCCGCTTAACCGTTGGCTGACCCAGCTCGGACATGCCATGCGCCGCCATGCCGCGGTGATCCGCTACCTGCAATGGGCGGTGGTGCTGTTTTATGCCGTGCTGCTGATCATCCCCGCATTTATGCCGCTGCCGGCAGCCGAGGCCGGCATCCTCAGCAACCTGACCCTGCTCGCGCAGTTTCTGTTCTGGGGCCTGTGGTGGCCCTTTGTGCTGCTCTCCATCGTCTTGTTTGGCCGCCTCTGGTGCGGCGTGCTCTGCCCGGAGGGGGCGCTTAGCGAATGGACCAGCCTGCGTGGCCTGGGTCGCGGCACGCCACGCTGGATGCGCTGGGGTGGCTGGCCAACCCTGGCCTTCCTGCTTACCACTCTGTATGGGCAACTGATCAGCGTTTACGACTACGCCCAGGCCGCCCTGCTGATTCTCGGCGGCTCAACCCTGGCGGCGATGCTGGTGGGGTTTCTGTATGGTCGCGGCAAACGCGTCTGGTGCCGCTACCTGTGCCCGGTGAGCGGTGTGTTCAGCCTGCTGGCCAAGCTCGCCCCGGTGCATTTTTATGTCGATGAGCAGCGCTGGCGCGCCAACGCCCCACCCCATTTACCACCGCCCAACTGCGCACCGCTGCTGGACATCCGCCGCATGCGCGGCGCCTCGGCGTGCCACGCCTGCGGGCGGTGCAGCGGCCAGCGCGACGCGGTGCAACTGCTGGCGCGCTCCAGCAACGAAGAAATTGTCCGTTACGGGCGCAACGCCGACAGTCAGTGGGAGGTACGCCTGCTGCTCTACGGCGTCATCGGCCTGGCCATCGGCGCCTTTCAATGGACGGTCAGCCCCTGGTTTATCAGCCTCAAGCAGGCCATGGCCGAATGGCTGGTGGCCCGCGATATTTTCTGGCCACTGGAGGCCAACGCGCCCTGGTGGTTACTGACCCACTATCCGCAACTGAACGATGCCTTCACCTGGCTCGATGGCCTGGCAATCTGCCTTTACCTGCTGGGGGCCGGCGTGCTGCTCGGCGGCGCCCTGCATCTGCTGATCAACAGCGCCAGCCGATTGGCCGGGCAGAGCCCAGCCTTCGCCCGCCAACTCATGCTGTGCCTGATTCCCCTGGGCGCAGCCGGGCTGTTTCTCGGCCTCTCGGCCACCACGGTAAAGCTGCTGCGCTATGAAGGCCTGGCCCTGCTCTGGGTGCAACCCGCCCGCGCCGCCCTGCTGCTGGCGGCTATTGCCTGGTGCCTGTGGCTGAGCGAGCGGGTGTGCGCCAGCCTGCCCGCCGGGCGCAAGGCATTTTTGCTGCTGAGCATGGCCCTGGCCTGCAGCCTACCCGGCTACGCCTGGTGGCTACAGTTCTGGGGCTGGTAACAAGCGTCCGAAAACCACACAGCGCCGCGCACGGCAAGGACGCCCGAGGCAGCGCTTGGATCGCGCACAAACAACCCTCTCCGCCCGACCGCAGGGCCAGCAATCGCTGAGCGCGGCAGCCGCTCTTCAAGCCATAGATCACGGCCCACCTGAGACTAATCAGGTAGGCCTGGCACCCCTGCGCAGCCTCCGGACAGCGACCGTCCGGCATCTTGAACAGATCGAACGCGGCGGCTATCCCGTGGTTCCCAAGCAACCTTGCCAGAGTGCGCCTGCCACGGTCGAAATACGGCCGCGTGGATGGAGCAAGAGCGCCGTGATTAAACGACCAGCGGTAGGTATGCTGAGGACAGACACGACGGGGCCGAATGCCGTTCGCCATGCTGGCCGTGCCCAGCAAGACACGCCCGCCATCCCCGACCACCCCACGCCTGCAAGGAGTCACCGGCATGCTCAACTGGTTGCTGTTGTTTGTCCCCCTCACCCTGGCCCTGGAATACCTGGCGCCACAGCAACACTTGCTGATTTTTATCAGCGCGGCCGTGGCCATCATCCCCCTGGCCGGCTGGCTGGGCCGGGCCACCGAGCAACTGGCCGAGCGCGCCGGTGACGGGGTTGGCGGCTTGCTCAATGCCACCTTTGGCAATGCCACCGAGTTGATCATCGCCATCGCCGCGTTGCGCGCCGGCTTGCATGACGTGGTCAAGGCGTCACTGGCCGGCTCAATCATCGGCAACATCCTGCTGGTACTCGGGGCGGCCATGTTTTGCGGCGGCCTGCGCTTCAAGGCGCAGCACTTCAACTCCGATGGCGCGCGCGCCGAAGCCACCCTGCTGACCCTGGCCGCCATCGCCCTGGTGCTGCCGGCGGTATATATGATGCGCGCCGAAGAGGTGCCGGCCCTGCTCGGCAAGGTACAACACCTGAGCAACGCCATCTCGCTGGTATTGCTGCTGGCCTACGGCTTGTTTCTGTATTACTCGCTGGTCACCCACAAGGCGCTGTTCGCCGGCAGTCACGCAGCAGACAGCGGCGCAGCCATGACGCTCTGGCCGCTGGGCAAGGCCATCGGCGTGCTGGCCCTGGCCACCGGCCTGATTGCCTGGGTCAGTGAAATCCTGGTCGGCGCCATCGAGCCCAGCGCCAAGGCCTTCGGCCTGAGCAATATGTTTATTGGGGTGTTCGTGGTGGCCATCCTCGGTAATGCCGCCGAGCACGCCACGGCGATTACCGCGGCACTGAAGAATCGCATGGACCTGGCCCTGTCGATTGCCATCGGTTCCAGCGTGCAGGTGGCGCTGTTTGTCGCCCCGGTGTTGGTACTGTCCAGCCTGCTTATCGGCCCGGCGCCGATGAACCTGGCCTTTCCCGCCGGCCTGACGTTGACCGTGCTGCTGTCCGTCATGATCACCGGTCAGGTGGCCGGCGATGGTCGCTCCGACTGGCTCAAGGGCGTGCAACTGCTGGCCGTTTACCTGGTATTCGGCATGGCCTTCTTCTTTATTCCCGCCACGCTGGCGCCTTGATGCCGGGAGCGTTCATCCATGTCGACTGAGCAACCCAACCTCCTGCCCATCGCTACGCCACCCAGCGGCTGGCTGCGCTGGCTCCCCGGCCTGCTGATGCTCAAGCACTACCAACTGGCCTGGCTGCCCAAGGACATCATCGCCGGCCTGGTGCTGACCACCATGCTGGTGCCGGTGGGCATCGCCTATGCCGAGGCCTCCGGGGTGCCGGGCATCTACGGCCTGTACGCGACCATAGTGCCGCTGCTGGCCTACGCCCTGTTCGGTCCCAGCCGCATCCTGGTACTCGGCCCGGACTCATCCCTGGCGGCGTTGATTCTTGCCGTGGTGCTACCGCTGTCGGGCGGCGATCCGCTGCGCGCGGTGACCCTGGCCAGCATGATGGCGGTGGTTGCCGGGCTGGTGTGCATCCTCGCCGGCCTGCTGCGCCTGGGTTTTATCACCGAGCTGCTGTCCAAGCCGATCCGCTATGGCTACATGAACGGCATCGCCCTGACCGTGCTGATCAGCCAGTTGCCCAAGCTGTTCGGCATCTCCATCGACAGTCAAGGCCCAGGGCGCGACCTCTGGCAGCTGGGCGAGGCGCTGCTGGCCGGCCAGAGCAACCTCTACAGCCTGGCGGTAGGCGCTGCCTGCCTGGCGCTGATCCTGCTGCTCAAGCGCTTCAAGCAGTTGCCGACAATCCTGATTGCGGTGGTGCTGGCCACCCTTGCGGTGGGCCTGTTCGACCTCGACAGCCAGGGCGTCAAGGTGCTCGGTGAGCTGCCCCAGGGGCTGCCGACCTTCGCCCTGCCCTGGCTCAGCGGCGTCGATCTGGCCGCCGTGGCGCTGGGCGGCGTGGCGGTGGCGCTGGTGTCCTTTGCCGACACCAGCGTGCTGTCGCGCACCTATGCGGCGCGCACCGGCAGCCATGTCGACCCCAACCAGGAAATGGTCGGCCTGGGCGCAGCCAACCTGATTGGCGGTTTCTTCCAGGGTTTCCCGATCAGCAGCAGCTCCTCGCGCACGCCAGTGGCCGAAGCAGCCGGCTCACAGACCCAGCTCACCGGGGTCGTCGGCGCCCTGGCCGTGGCGGCGTTGCTGATGGTGGCGCCCAACCTGCTGCAAAACCTGCCCACCAGCGCCCTGGCGGCGGTGGTGATTGCCGCGGCCATCGGCCTGTTCGAGTTTGCCGACCTCAAGCGCATCTACAAGATTCAGCAGTGGGAGTTCTGGCTGTCGATGGCCTGCTTCGCCGGCGTCGCGGTGTTCGGCGCCATCCCCGGCATTTGCATCGCCGTGGTGCTGGCGGTGATCGAGTTTCTCTGGGACGGCTGGCGGCCTTACTACACCGTGCTCGGCCGGGTCGCCGGGGTACGTGGTTTCCATGATGTGGCGCGCCACCCCCAGGCTCGCCTGGTGCCAGGGTTGGTGCTGTTTCGCTGGGATGCGCCGCTGTTTTTTGCCAACGCCGAGCTGTTCCAGCAGGCCGTACTCAAGGTGTTGGCCGAGTCGCCACAGCCGGTACGCCGTCTGGTGGTGGCGGCCGAGCCGGTCACCAGCATCGACGTGACCTCCGCCGACATGCTCAGCGAACTGGGCCAAACCCTCGCCGCTGCCGGCATCGACTTCCATCTCGCCGAGGTCAAAGGCCCGGTGAAGGACAAGCTGCGCCGCTTCGGCCTGCTCAAGCCTGGCGAAGAACAGCGCATCCAGCCCACCGTCGGCGCCGCGGTCGACACCTACCTGGCCGACTACCAGATCGACTGGAAGCGCTGAACCGCCAAGATGGCCTGGTACGCAGGGATACCCAGCAGGCTTGGATGGCCCTCGACAGCCAGTTAGCCCCGCGCACGCCTATATGGACTCCCCTTGCAGCTGTCAGTGCGCGGCAGGCGATCACAGCGCCTGCATACCACTCTTGTACTCGCGCATATGGAGAACAAGCCATGAACACTATTGCCCCCCCATCAAGCCAATGCAGGAGCTAAATTGAGATAGAGCGGCATACGGCTGCCAGGCCAGGTTAATCTCGACTGAGCAATACCACGGCACTGAGGGCAGCTATCGCGACCAGTGGCGATACGGCCAGCAGCAGCCCGCTCACACCTGCCCCAGCGGCCAGTAGCTGCCCGGCGACCAGCGGCCCAGTCATGGAGCCGAGCCGCCCTACCGCCACCGCAACACCGACGCCGGTAGCACGCACCTGCGCCGGGTAAATACGCGGCGCCAGGGCATAAAGAATCAGTTGGCCACCGACCGCACAAGCACCGGCGGCCATGCCAGCCAGATACAGGCCCCCGAGCACGGCCAGATAACCAAGCGCCGCCAGCGCGGCGAACATACCCAGGTAGGCCAGCGCCACTGCCAGCAGCGCGTTGCCTTTGTCCATCAGACGCCCCGCCAGCAGCGAGCCGGCCACGCCACCGAGATTGAACAGCACCTGGATCGCCGAAGTGTCCGGACGGCTCAGACCGCGCTCGATCAGCAGGGTCGGCAGCCAGTTCAGCAGCATGTACAGAATCGTTAGCGTACAGAAGCAGCTGCACCACAGCAGCAGCGTCGAGGAGGCGCGACGCCCGCCTAGCAGTTCGCTGGCAGTAGCACCCAGTGCTAGCGCCTGACCACGATAGACCCGCGACTCCGGCAGCCAGAGCATCAGCAGCGGTGCAATTAGCAGCGGTGCCACACCGCCGACATAGAACACCAGACGCCAGTCACCGGCGACAGAAAACATGCCGATCAAGGCGGCGATGGCACCCCCCAGTGGCACGCCGCAATAGGTCAGGCTGACCGCCATATTGCGCAGTTCGGCGCTGGCCACTTCAGACGACAGGGCGATCAGAATTGGCAGTGCCGCGCCCATGCCCAGCCCGGTGATCAGGCGGGCCACAAGCAGCTGTTGGTAAGTCGCGCTGTGGGCGGTGAGCAGCGAAAACAGCCCGAACAGGATCACCGCACCGATCAGCACTTGCTTGCGGCCGAAACGGTCGGCCAGCCAACCGCCGCATACCGCGCCCGGCAGCAGTCCGATCAGGCCGGCGCTGAACACCCACCCCAGTGCCGCCGAGTCCAGCTTGAAGGTGGCCGCCATGGCAGGCGCAGCCACCCCGACGGATTGCAGATCAAAGCCTTCCAGTATCGCGACGATAAAGCACAGCAGAATGGTGCGCAGAGACGGCGCCATCGGGACGTTTGCAACAGACATATGCACCTCGATTGTTATTGTTATCCGGCTACCTTGGGGGTCCACTGCGCCGCTAGGGGCACTGCGAGTTCTCGATCAGCACCGCCATGCCCTGCCCGCCGCCGATACAGGCCGACGCCACGCCGTAGCGCAGGTTGCTCTGACGCAACTGCCTGGCCAGGCTCATGCACAGGCGCAATCCGCTGGCGGCCAGCGGGTGCCCCAGGGCAATCGAGCCGCCGCAGCGGTTGAGTCGTGCGTCATCGATCTGCAGCGCCTGCTGCACGGCCAACACCTGGGCGCCCTGGGCCTCGTTGATCTCGATCAGGTCGATGTCATCCAGCTGCAAGCCGCTGCGACTCAATAGCAGGCGGATCGCCTCGACCGGGCCGATGCCCATGACTTCGGGTGCGACGCCCACCGCGGTCACCGCCAGCAGCCGCGCCAATACGGGCTGGGCCGCCGTCGACTCGCGCCCAACCAGCGCCGCTGCCGCACCATCGACCACCGCGCAGCTGTTGCCGGCCGTCTGCACACCGCCGGCATGCACCGGGCGCAAGCGCGCCAGGGCGTCGAGACTGGTCGCGCGCGGGTGGCTGTCCTGCTCGACCCGCTCGACGCCGCGCGGTAGCTCGATGGCACGCGGGTGATAGCCGGGCAGCGCGAAGCACTCGTTGCTCACCGCGACCAGCTCTTGCCGATACCAGTCCTGCTCGCGTGCCGCCAGGGCGCGCTCGAAACTGGCCAGGGCGAAGGCATCGACCTCGGTGCGCTGAATGCCGTAGCGACGGGCCAGGTTCTCGGCGGTGGCGATCATATCGATGCCCGGTGCCGGGTCATGCAGGGCTTCCCAGAGAAAGTCCTTGAACTCGACCGGCGCGCCCAGGCGAAAGCCGTTGCGGTGGGTGTACGCGACGATGGGGTTGCGCGACATCGACTCGGCCGCCACGCACAAGGCCAACTCGGCGCCGTTGGCGATCTCCAGCCCAGCCTGGCGCAGCAACTCGAAACCGGTGCCGCAAATGCGCTGCACCGCCAGGGCCGGCACCGTTTGCGGCACTCCGCTGTACAGACCGATATGGCGCGGCAACATATAAGCATCAAAGCTGGCCTGAGCCATGGAGCCAGCCAGCACGCACTCCACCGCGGCAGGATCGATAGCCGCGCGCGTTAGCACTGCGCGGCCGACCTTGATCCCCAGGTCGATGGGCGACACCTGCGCCAACGCGCCGCCGCAGTCGACCCAAGGCGTGCGCACGGCTTCCAGAATTGCCGTGTCGGTGAAGCTCGAGTACAGCCCCTGCGCTTGGCTCATGGCACCGCCTGGTGACGAATGATCTGTGGCTCAAAGCCCCGGTACAGGGCCTCCACCTGACTCGCGCGCGCCCGCAACACCGCACGCTGGTTAAGCGACCCCTTGTCGGTAATCTCGCCCAGGTCAATCGACGGCAGCTCTGGCTGCAGGGCCAGCCACTCAACGCGATTGGCGCTGCCGGTGGCCTCCCGATTGAGCCGCTGCAGCCACTCGGCAAACCAGCCGCGCACCGCGCCGCTGGCCAGCACCTGAGCATCCGTTGCGGTCGCTTTCAGTTCAGCCAGCGCGCGGCATTCGGCCAGGCGCGGGAACACCAGCAGGCCCAGGCACTCACGATCCGGCCCGGCCCGGCCACCACCACATCCTGCACATAGGGCGCGCCGTCCAGCACCGCGCGATTGCGCAGCGGGCCGACGCTGACGAACACCCCGGACGACAGCTTGAAGTCCTCGGCAATTCGCCCGTCGAACATCAGCCCCAACTGCGGCTGCTGCGCATCGACGAACTTCAGCGCATCACCGGAGCGGTAGAAGCCTTCCTCGTCGAAGGCCTCACTCGTCTGCTGCGGCGAACGCCAGTAGCCGGCCATGATGTGCGGCCCGCGAAAGCGCGCCTCCAGCTTGCCCTCCAGTGGCACCAGTTTGACCTCGCACCCCGGCGCCGGCAGGCCGACATAACCGGCGACCGACAGCGGCCCGGTGGTGAAGGTGCAGGACGGCGAGGCCTCGGTCATGCCCAGGCCGGCCATCATGCGGATACGTTCGCCACAGTGCTGTTCGGCCAGTCGGTCGAGGCGATCCCAGACGCTTTGCGACAGGCCCGCGGCGGCGAAGAACAGCAGCTTGATGCGGCTGAAGAAGTGGGCGCGCAACTCGGCGTCGTGCTCCAGCGCGCCGACCAGCTCCTCCCAGCCCTTGGGCACGGTGAGGTAGGCCGTGGGCGCGATGTCCTTGAGGTTGCGCAGCGTCTCGCCCATGCCCTGGGCCGTCGGCTTGCCGCCATCGATATACAGGCTACCGCCGTTGTACAACACGATGCCGACGTTGTGACTGCCGCCGAAGGTGTGGTTCCACGGCAGCCAGTCGACCAGCACCGGCGGCTCAACGGCGAACTCGGGAAAGGTCTGCAGCAGCATCTGCTGGTTGGCGCAGAGCATGCGCTGGGTGGTGGGCACGGCCTTGGGCAGCTTGGTCGAGCCGGAGGTGAACAGGAACTTGGCAATGCTGTCCGGCCCGGTGGCGGCGAAGGCGCTGTCGGCCTGCGTGCAGTCGCCCTGCTCCAGCAGTTCGGCGAAGGCTACACAAGGGCGCCCGGGCAACTCGCCGCGAGTGAAGATCAGCGCTGTCTCAACCGGCGTCAGCGCCTCGATGGCGCGCTGGAACGGCGCGGCATCGGCGGCGAAGATCAGCCCCGGTTGCAGCACATCGAAGATATGTCGCAGTTTGGCCAGATCCTGCGACAGCAGCGCATAGGCCGGCGACACCGGGCAATAGGGAATACCCGCGTACATCGCGGCGAAGGCCAGTTGCAGATGCTCCAGGTCGTTGCCGGAGAGAATCACCAGCGGCCGCTCGGCGGACAGGCCGTAGCCCAGCAGCACCTGGGCAATAGCCCGCACGCTCTCCAGCATCTCGGCATAGCTGATCCGCCGCCAGCTGCCGTCTGCCGCGCGCTCGGCGACCAGGGTCGCCTGCGGCGTGAGCGCGGCCCAATGCAACAGACGCTCCAGCAGGCGCTCGGGAAGTGGTTCCAGCGCTTCGCCAGGGCGTAGATAGATCACCCCGTCGGCACCCGAGGTGATCGCCACGTCCGGGCTGCCGATGGCGACCTGGCGATAGCGCACCGGGCCCGCCGCGCCCTGCGCTACAGATTCAACATTCACTTGGCCTTTCCTCTCTTTCCGCAGCCTCGGCGCGGCCCCACAGAGGAGCAGCGGCGCCGGGCGCACAATTTGTTCTTGTTATGTCGAGCCGGGCACTGTCGGGCCGTCACCTTGATCACCCAACAGCTCAGGTCAATCGCCTCAAATCGGGTAGTGACGTGGGCCGTTCTGCAGCGTGACCCAGCGCAACTGGGTGAAGTGCTCGATCGAGGCGCGGCTGCCGAAGCTGCCGTAACCACTGGACTTGACCCCGCCGAAGGGCATCTGCGCCTCGTCGTGCACGGTCGGTCCGTTGATATGGCAGATGCCGGACTCCACCCGCTGGGCCAGGGCCAAAGCGCGCGACACGTTGCGACTGAAGATCGCCGCCGACAGGCCGAACTCCGAGTCATTGGCCAGGCGCAGCAGCTCCTCATCACCTTCGCCACGCAGCACCACGGCCACCGGGCCGAAGGACTCCTCGCGGTACAGGCGCATCTGCTCGGTCACTGCATCCAACAGCACCGGCTGCATCACGCTGCCCTCGAGATCGCCACCGGCCACCAGGCAGGCGCCCTTCTCCACGGCATCATTAACCAGCTGCATAATCCGTTCGCCGGCCGCCGCATCGATCAGCGAGCCGAGCAGCGCATTGCCCTGCTCCGGGTTGCCGGCACGCAGCTTGGCGACGCGAAAGGCCAGCTTGAGCACGAAGGCATCGACCACCTTGGCATCGACGATCAGCCGTTCGGTGGACATGCAGATCTGCCCCTGGTTGAAGTAGGCGCCGAACACCGCGGCATCCACCGCGGCATCCAGGTCGGCATCGTCCAGCACCAGCAGCGGCGCCTTGCCGCCCAGCTCCAGCAACGCCGGCTTCAGATGGCGTGCCGCCTGCTCGGCGACGATGCGCCCGACATGGGTGGAGCCGGTGAAGTTGACTCGGCGCACCGCCGGGTTGGCGATCAACCGGGCGACGATGGCCGGCGCATCTTCCGGGGCATTGCTGATCACGTTGACCACCCCATCGCCCAGCCCGGCGTCGTGCAGCACCTGGCCGATCAGACGGTGGGTAAAGGGACTGAGTTCCGAGGCCTTGAGCACCACGGTATTGCCACAGGCCAGCGGCATGGCCAGCGCGCGCACGCCGAGAATCACCGGCGCGTTCCACGGTGCAATACCGAGCACCACGCCGCACGGCTGGCGCAGGCCCATGGCGAAACTGCCGGGCACGTTCGACGGGATCACCTCGCCAAGAATCTGCGTGGTCATCGCCGCCGCCTCGCGCAACATGCCGGCCGCCAGCTGCACGTTGAAGCCATACCAGTTGGCCGCAGCCCCAGTTTCACTGGCCGCTGCCATAAACTCGGCCGCACGCGCCTCCATCAGCTCGGCGGCTTTCAGCAGACGCAAGCGCCGCTCACCGGGCGCCAGCGCGGCCCAGGCAGGGAATGCCGCCTGAGCCGCAGCCACCGCGGCATCGGCATCCTCCAGGGTGGCGGCAGCAACCCGCGACACCACTTCACCGGTGAACGGACTGCGTCGCTCAAAGGTACGGCCATCGGCAGCCGGGCAGGCCTGGCCGGCGATCAGCAGGGGCACGTCGAACATGGAACACCTCTTTTATTGATCCGGCCCGAAATTAGCTATGACGCGAAGACTGTAGGAGCCAGCTTGCTGGCGATTCGCTGCCTGCAGAGCATCGCCAGCAAGCTGGCTCCTACAAAAATCAATCTATTTGCGGCCCGGTTCTATAGCGTGCGTAATGGAAAAAGAATCAGGCCGGGGCATGCCCCGTCCTGCAGCTCAGAGCCTGTTTACGATCTCGCGAGCTAGAGATAAACGAGGTCGTTTGACCAGCCTAAAGGCTGTTACTACGTTTCAACGCCGTTTAACCGACGCGCAGCAGATCGTAGGGCGGTTCAGCGCTTATAAGCTTGCAGGCCGGGTTTGATGCTCTTCTCGTCGAGGAACTGCTTCATCCCCTGCTCACGCCCACCTTCGGTGTCGAGCAGGCGCGACTGGTCGAGCTTGGCGTAGAGGTAGTCCTCGTTCTGCTCCCAGGTCAGTTCGCGGCAACGCTTGAAGCCGATCTTCGCCGCGCGCAGCACCACCGGGTTCTTGTCCAGCAGGTTGTTGGCCAGTTCGATGGTGGTTTCGCGCAGCTGCGCCAGCGGCACGCTCTCATTGACCAGGCCCATTTCCGCAGCCTTCTGCCCGCCGAAGGTCTTGCCGGTCATGATGTAGTACAGCGACTGGCGATGGCCGCAGGTGTCGGCCATGGCCTTGCTCACCAGGTTGCCCGGCGGGATGCCCCAGTTGATCTCGGACAGGCCGAAGGTCGCCTCGTCGGCGCAGATCGCCAGGTCGCAGGCCACCAGCGGGCTGAAGCCGCCACCGAAGCACCAGCCGTTGACCATGGCGATGGTCGGTTTGGTGTACATACGCAGCAGTTTCCACTGCCACTGCGAGGCCTCACGGCGGATCTTCTCCTGGAGGATTTCCGGGCCGGCGTCGATTTCGCGGAAGTACTCCTTGAGGTCCATCCCGGCGGTCCAGGACTCACCGGCACCGGTCAGCACCAGCACGCGCGCATCGGCGTCCTGCTCCAGCACTTCCAGCACTTCGACCATCTCGCGATTGAGCGTCGGGCTCATCGCGTTGCGCTTTTCCGGACGATTGAGGATCACCCAGGCAATCCCCGCTTCCAGTTCAACCTTCACGGTTTGCCAGCGGCCTTCGTAGCTACTCATGTCACACGCCTCGTTTGTCTTGTTTGGTGGGGCAAAATTAAGCCGACAAAATAGTTATGTCAATTAACTATTTTGAAAATAATGCACTGCCGGAATGACTCCGCGCGACTCGCCAACTCGCCAATCCGTAACGCTTATAGCCTTATTTGAAGCGTAACCAGCGTCACTCATGGGGCGCCGAGGTCACCCTTTCGCGCAGCAATGGCTGGGCACGCAGCAGGCAAATCGTTAGAATGTTTAATCATATCGATGCAAACAGGACTGCCCCATGCCGCGCAAGCCCAAAGCCACGCCTCCCCCGGCCGCCCCAGAGCCGCTCGACAGCGCGTTGAACAACCTGGTGGGTTACGTGATGCGCCGCGTGCAGATGAAGCTCACCCAGCACCTCACCAGCCGGTTGGAGGAGCACGACATCCGCCCGGCCCAGTTCACCGCCCTGAGCATCATCGAGCAGGCACCGGGGCTGATGCAGGCCGACCTGGCCAAGGCCCTGGCGATCGAACCGCCGCAAGCCGTACTGATGATCAACAAGCTGGAAAGCCTCGGCCTGGCCATGCGCATCCGCAGCAATCCGGACAAGCGTTCCTATGGCCTGTTTCTCAGCAAGACTGGCGAGCAACTGCTCCAGCAGCTCAAGGAAATCGCCGTGCAGAGCGACCTGGACTCGACAGCGGCACTCGCGCCTGAAGAACGGCAGCAGCTGCTGGCACTGCTGCACAAGCTGTACCGCTAGCCCGCCTCTGGCCTGCGCTCTGGCACCCGGCGAAATGCACCGGCGGTGCAACAAGAAAGGGCCGCGAACGGCCCTTCCATGCGCAGCGCGCCCGGTTACTGGCGGTAAACCGTCTGACCGCGGAATACGGTCTGCAGCACCTGGGTGTCGGCGATCTTCTCCGGCTTACCCTGCTTGACCAGGTCGAACAGGTTGCGATCCAGAACGATAAAGTCGGCGGACTTGCCTGGCTCAATCGAGCCGATCAGCTTGTCCTGACGCACCGCACGCGCACCGTTGATGGTGTAGGCGTCCAGCATCTGCTCCAGCGTCGCCCCCTGTTTGGCGTTGAAGGCCGGCTCACCGGGGATGGCGCGGGTGATGCCGGCGGCGATGTTCATGAACGGCCGTGGATCACGCGAATCGACCGGGGCATCGCTGCCAGCCACCAGTACTGCACCGCTTTCAGCGGAACTGGCCACCGGGTAGATGGCATTCCAGGCGTAGTTTTTGGGGTTGTAGAGCACATCATTGATGTCCTGGCCTTTTTTGCTTTTTTGCAAGAAGGGCACGATCAGCATGTCGTATTCGGGCTGCTGGTTGATCCAGGCATAGGTGTAGGTGAGGTACACACCCAGCTCGCCGAGGCGCTTCTGGTCGTCCGGGTGGACCACCTGCAAGTGGGCAATGGTGTGCGGGATCTGGCGATTGCCATTGCGCTGCCGGGCAGCCGCCAGTGCATCGATTGCGACCCGCGTGGCCCGGTCACCGACACTGTGCACATGGATGCTGAAGCCATCGGCATCCAGGGCGCTGGCGTAGTTTTTGAAGTCCTCATCCTTGTAGTTGACGATGCCGTTGTTCTTCGAGTCCTGACTGTCGCCGGTGACCGTCACGGCGCCGCTGTCTTCGTCCAGCTTCAGCTGTGGCGTGTGGTAGCTGTGCAGCATGCCGGCGTTGGGCGTGAACGGTGGCTTGCTGAAGGGGTCGCCCTCGAGCACGCCATCGGCGAAGATTTTCACCGCATCGGCCTTGATCAGCGGGTTGTTGGCAAACGCGGCGCGTACGTCCTGGGCTTTCTTCAAGTGCCCGGCGATATCCAGCTTGCCGGCGTAGTCGTCGGCAATAAAACAGGTAGCCGCTGTCACCCGCATGTTCAGCAGGTTTTGCTGCTGCATCTTCAGCAACTGTTCGCGGATGAAATCGTTGCTGCAGGCATCCTGAATACTGGTGATGCCACTTTGCGCCATGACCTTGGCGACTGACGGCAGGATGGCACCGTAGATGGCCTCGCCGCGCGGATCGCCTACCTCCTGGGCAAACATGTCGAAGTTACTCACCGGGATTTTTTCCTTGGCAGCATCGCGAACCACACCCGTGTCCAGGCTGACATAGGGCGCCAGCTCGGCGAACACGCCGCCCTTGCCCAGGGTCTGGGCATTGAAGCCAACGGTCTTGCCGTCATCGTCCTGCGCCATGCTCAGGGCTTTCGAGTTATATGCGCTGGCGTGACCGTCGACCCCGGAGAGGATGATCGGATGGCCGTCAGCCACCGCATCCAGCGCCTGGCGGATAGTCTTGTAGCTGGCGGTCGGCTCGTTGCCCTCATAGGGCACCCACTGTTCGATCTTCAGCCAGGCGCCGGGTTCGCTGGCGTAGCGCGGCAGGCACTCCTTGACCTTGCTGGCCAACTGATCGAGGTTCACCCCCTCGCCTTTCAGGTCGCAGACATCCAGGGCGACGGTGCCGAGCGCATGAATATGGTTGTCGTGCAGCCCCGGCAGCACCATCTTGCCGCCCAGATCGACCACCCGATAACCCTGCTTGATGAATTTTTCTGCGCCCTCGCGGTTGCCGGAGTAGACGAATTTGTCAGCCGCGACGGCGATGGCCTCGACCTTCTGCCGCTGGGCGTCCTGGGTATAGATCTGACCGTTCAGGTAGACCGTGTTGGCACTGGTGTCGGCAACCGGGTTGGGCGCCTGGCTGCAACCGGCGACGCCGACAAGCAGGGCGAGGGAGGACAGCGTCAGGTGTTGTTTTAATTCGAGCCGCATACAATCTCCGTTAAATTACAGTAATTACTGTAATTTAACTTCTACCAGCGTTGCTGCAGAGCGTCAATCGGCAGGGTTTGACTCGCTCAGGCCAAGCAGGTGAAATGCACCCCAATGACTGCTAAGGCTGAGCGCTTGATGATTCCCGAAGACTTGAAAATGCGTCGTGAGCCGCGCCAGCAACGCACCCTGGAGATCATCGGCAAGATCGAGCAGGCCACCCTGCAGTTGCTCAAGGAAGGCGGCATTAGCCTGCTCAACACCAATGCCATTGCCGAGCGCAGCGGCATCGACATCAAGTCGCTCTACCGCTTTTTCCCCAATAAGGAGGCGATTGTTTACCGCCTGGCGCAGCAATGGCTGGAGGCCATCCGCAATCAGGAAAAGGCGATCTATGCAGGCAACTTGGGCCTGATCGAAACCTGGAACGCGCTGGATGACATGATCGACCGGATCGAGCAGCAGTACTCGGGTTATGGCGCGTTGTGGCAGGCCATGGATCTGATCCCGGCGCTGCATGATCTGGAGATGGAACATGAGGCCACCCAGCTCGCCAGCATCGCTCTGCTGCTGAGACAGCACGGCTGCCAATGGCCAGAGAAACAGCTGACCGAGCTGGTCCGCTACCTGTACCGCACCTGGGATGTGGTCAAACAAGGCAGCATCGAACAAGGCGACGCGCGCGGGCTGATGTGGCGCGCGCACAAGGCCTGGCAGCATCGGCTGCTGTTGGCGGCAGTCAGCACCCAGGACACCGCCGAGTTCGAGCGCCAGCTGCTGGCCTGATCAGCAACTGGCGAAAGCGACATGCCCCGCCGGCGATAAACGTGGCCGGCTTACTCGAGAGACTCCACGCCCAGCTCGTCCCACACCTCCTCGGCCAGGTGAAAGGTCGCGTTGGCCGCCGGAATGCCACAGTAGATCGCGCTCTGCATCAACACTTCCTTAATCTCATCGCGGGTCACGCCGTTGTTCTTCGCCGCTTTGAGGTGCAGGCGCAGCTCGCCTTCGCGGTTCATGCCGATCAGCATGGCGATGGTGATCAGGCTGCGGGTATGGCGCGGCAGGCCGGGACGAGTCCAGATATCGCCCCAGGCATGCCGGGTGATCATCTCCTGGAACTCCTCGTTGAACGGCGTCAGATGTTGCAGGCTACGGTCGACATGGGCGTCGCCGAGCACCGCACGGCGCACCTGCATGCCGGCTTCGTAGCGTTGTTTTTCGTCCATCTTTGGCTCCGTGAATAAGTGCAAGGCCGATCAGGCGCAGAGGAAGTCCAGCACACGACGGGTGAACAGTTCACCGGTCTCGACGTTGGACAGGTGCGCGGCGTGGAACTCGACCAGCTCGGCACCGCGGATGCGTTCCTGGATAAAACGGCCATGTTCCGGGGTGGTCACTGCATCGGCCGTGCCGCAGACGATCAGGGTCGGCGCGACAATGCTGGCAACCTGCTCGCGGAAATCGGCATCGCGCACCGCCGCGCAATTGGCGGCGTAGCCCTGCGGCGAGGTGGCGGCCAGCATACCGACCACCGGCTCGACCCGCGCAGGTTGAGTTTGGGCGAACTCCGGGGTGAACCAGCGGGCAATCGAGGCATCGCGCAGCGCCAGCATGGCGGCTTGGCCATCGCGCAGCACGGTTTCAATACGCGGGTTCCACACCTCCGGGCTGCCGATCTTTGCCGCCGTGTTGCACAGCACCAGGCGCTGGATGCGCGCCGGCGCATTGATCGCCAGCCACTGGCCAATCAGGCCACCCATGGACAGGCCACAGAAATGCGCCTTGGCAATGTCCAGTGCATCCAGCAGAGCCAGCACGTCGCGGCCGTTCTGCTCGATGCTGTAAGGCCCCTCGGTAACCAGCGATTGGCCATGACCACGGGTGTCATAACGCAGCACGCGAAAGTGCTCGGCGAAGGCCGGGATCTGCGCATCCCACATCTGCAGATCGGTGCCCAGCGAGTTGGACAGCACCAGCACCGGCGCATCAACGGGGCCATCAAGGCGGTAAAAGAGTTCGCCATCGGCGAGCTGTACGGCGGGCATAAAAAACTCCTAATTCGAAAAATTCTGGTGTTCGGCCACGGCCCGCGCAACCCAGCGGCGGGCCTGGCCCAGGTACAGGGCCGGATCAAGCAAACGATCCAGCTCGGCGGCGGACAGTTGCGCGCTGACCTCGGCATTCGCGCCGAGCACTGCTCGCAGGTGGGAGCCCTCCTTCACCGCCTGCTGGCAGCACTGTTCGAGCAGATGGTGGGCGGCGTCGCGGCCAATCCGTTGAGCCAGAGCGATGCTCACCGCCTCGGCCAGCACCAGGCCTTGAGCCAGGTCGAGGTTGCTGCGCATCCGTGCGGCATCCACTTCCAGCCCCGGCACCAGTTGCAGCGCCTGCTGCAGCGCACCGGAAACCAGGCAGCACAGCTCCGGCAGGGTGTCCCATTCGGCGTGCCACAGGCCCAGGCTGCGCTCATGCTCCTGGGGCATGGCGCTGAACATGGTCGCCACCAGACCGGGCGCGCGGATGGCGGCGCCGATCAGCACCGCAGCACCGACCGGATTGCGTTTGTGCGGCATGGTCGAAGAGCCACCCTTGCCCGGCGCGGCCGCCTCGAACACTTCGCCGGCCTCGGTCTGCATCAGCAGGCTAAGGTCACGGCCGAACTTGCCCAGGCTGCCGGCGATCAGGCCGAGCAGGCTGGCGAATTCAACTAAACGGTCGCGCTGGGTATGCCAGGGCTGCTCGGGCAGTTGCAGGCCGAGTTCAATGGCCAGGGCCTCGCTCACCGGCCAGGCCTGTTCGCCCAGCGCAGCCAGGCTGCCGGAGGCACCACCGAACTGCAGCACCAGCAGGCGCGGTTTGAGTTCCGCTAAACGCTGGCGATGGCGAGTAATCGCGCCGAGCACGCCGGCCAGTTTCATGCCCAGGGTCACCGGGGTGGCATGTTGCAGCCAGGTGCGCCCGGCCAATGGCGTATCGACGTGGCGCTCGGCTTGCTCGGCCAGGGCCGCCGCCAGTTGCGCCAGGTCCTGTTCCAACAAAGTGATGGCTGCGCGTAATTGCAGGATCAAACCGCTGTCCATGGTGTCCTGGCTGGTGGCACCCAGATGCACGTAGCGCTCAGCCTCGGCACTCTGCGCCGCGACCTGCTTGCCCAGTGCCTTGACCAGCGGAATGGCCGAGTTGCCAGCCGTGACGATGGCCTCGGCCAGCGCGGCGAAATCGTAGTGCTCGGCCTGGCAGGCGTTGCCAATGGATTGCACGGCCGCCTGCGGAATCAGCCCGCTACTCGCCTCGGCGCGCGCCAGGGCGGCCTCGAAATCCAGCATGCCCTGCACCCGACCGTGATCGCAGAAGATCGCGCGCATGGCGGCGCTGGTGAAGTAACGGTCGAACAATTGGTTGCTCAAGAGATGTATTCCCAAAGGCGCTTGATTACGGCCTAGGTTCGCAGCACTGGCGTGACGAATCCAGCGCTTGTAACGGCGGCATGGGTATCGCTGCGCTCAACCCATCCTACGGACTCACACCCCGTAGGATGGGTTAGCCCAAGGCGTAACCCATCGCGATGTCAGTTAGGCTCAAACGCGTTCTATGGCCAGCGCCAAACCCTGACCAACACCGACGCACATGGTTGCCAGCCCCAGACGCCCACCGGACTTTTCCAATTGATGCAGCGCGGTCTGTACCAGACGCGCACCACTGGCACCCAGCGGGTGGCCGAGGGCGATGGCGCCGCCATTCGGATTGACCTTGGCACTGTCGTCGGCCAGGCCCAGTTCGCGGGTCACGGCCAGGCCCTGGGCGGCAAAGGCTTCGTTGAGCTCGATCACGTCGAAGTCGTGGATGCTGATCTTCAAGCGGTCGAGCAGCTTGCGTACCGCCGGCACCGGGCCGATGCCCATCACCCGTGGTGCCACACCGGCGCTGGCCATGCCCAGGATCTTGGCACGGGCGGTCAGGCCGTATTTCTGCACCGCCTCGCTGGAGGCCAGGATCAGCGCCACGGCGCCATCGTTGACGCCCGAGGCATTGCCGGCGGTGACGGTCTTGCCCTCGCCATTGACCGGCTTAAGCTTGCTCAGTGTTTCCAGGGTGGTGTCCGGGCGCAGGTGTTCGTCCGCCTCGATCACCACATCACCCTTCTTGCCCTTGATCGTTACCGCAACGATTTCCTCGGCGAAGAAGCCCGCGGCCTGGGCACGAGCGGCACGCTGCTGGCTGCGCAGGGCGAAAGCGTCCTGATCGGCGCGGCTGACCTGGTAATCATCCGCCACGTTATCGGCGGTCTGCGGCATGGCGTCCACGCCGTACTGCGCCTGCATCAGCGGGTTGATAAAGCGCCAGCCGATGGTGGTGTCTTCGATTTTCTGGTTGCGGCTCCAGGCGCCGTCGGCCTTACCCATCACATAGGGTGCCCGCGACATCGACTCGACGCCACCGGCCAGGGCCAGCTCCATCTCGCCACTGGCGATGGCGCGAAAGGCCGTGCCGACCGCATCCATGCCCGAGGCGCAGAGGCGGTTGAGGGTCACCCCCGGAATGCTGTCCGGCAGGCCCGCCAGCAACAAGGCCATACGCGCGACGTTGCGGTTGTCTTCGCCGGCCTGGTTGGCGCAACCCATAAAGACTTCATCGATTGCACTCAGATCCAGGCCTGGATTGCGCTCGATAAGTGCCTTAAGCGGGATGGCCGCCAGGTCGTCGGCGCGTACCGGCGCCAGACCGCCGCCGAAGCGGCCAATCGGCGTGCGGATGGCGTCGCAGATAAATACCTCGCGGCTCATTCCTCACCTCCGGCCTGGCCGTGGGCCTCCGCAGTACGCGCTTCCAGGGCGCGCAGGGCTTCCAGTTCAAAAGCCTCGGGCGCAACGGTCTCGGCGACCTGTTCGGCGAAGCGAATCGGCCAGCCGGTGGCGGCGATGATCTGCTCGCGGCTCACGCCCGGATGGATCGAGGTGACCACGAATTCCTTGCTGCCGGCTTCCGGCTCCATGATGCACAGGTCGGTGATGATCGCCACCGGGCCAGCACCGGGCAAGCCCAGCTGCTGGCGGTGCTCGCCACCTTCGCCGTGACCGACCGAGGTGATAAAGGCCAGCTTGTCGACGAAGGTGCGATGGCCCTGCTTGAGGATGATAAACACCTTCTTCGCGCTGCCGGCGATCTCCGGCGCGCCGCCGGCACCCGGCAGACGCACTTTCGGGTGGTGGTAGTCGCCGATCACGGTGGTGTTGATATTGCCGAACTTATCGACCTGGGCCGCGCCGAGAAAGCCGACGTCGATGCGCCCGCCTTGCAGCCAGTAGCGGAAGATCTCGCCGGTGGGCACCACGGTGTCGGCGGTCTCGGCCAGTTCGCCGTCGCCGATGGACAGCGGCAGCACAGTCGGCTTGGCACCGATCGGGCCGGATTCGTAGATCAGGGTCACGTCCGGGGCATGGGTCAGGCGCGCCAGGTTGGCGGCCTTGGACGGCAGGCCGATGCCGACGAAGGTCACGTCGCTGTTGCCGAGGCGGCGCGAGGCGGCCACGGTCATCATTTCATTGGTGCTGTAAGCGCTCATTAGTTGGCCTCCTGAAGCTTGGCCTGATAGGCAGCGAAATCGGCGGTGCCGCGGATGTAGGTGTCGATCCAAGCGCTGAAGGTTTCGCGGTCACGGGCGATCGGGTCCCAGGCCTGGTAGAAGCGGTTGTCGCGCTCGGAGTAGCCGTGGGCGTAGGACGGATGCGCCCCGCCTGGCACCAGGCACACGGCGCTCAGCGCCCAGCCCGGCAGCACGCAGGCGTTCATCGGCGCATTCAGCTCGTCGACGATTTCCTCGACCGTAACGATGCAGCGTTTGGCCGCCAGGGCCGCTTCCTTCTGCACACCGAGGATGCCCTGGATCAGCACGTTGCCCTTGCGGTCGGCCTTCTGTGCGTGGATCACGGTGACATCTGGGCGCACGCTGGGCACCGCGGCCAGTTGCTCGCCCGTGAAGGGGCACTGGATAAACTTGATGTCCGGATTGACCTTAAGCAAATCCGAACCCTGATAACCACGCAGCACCGCAAACGGCAGGCCGGAAGCACCGGCCACATAGGCGTTGGCCATCGCAGCGTGGCTATGCTCGCTGATCTCCAGCGGCTGCGGCCAGCCCTTCTCCACCGCGTCACGCAGGCGATGCAGCGAACCGACGCCGGGGTTGCCGCCCCAGGAGAACACCAGTTTCTTCGCGCAACCCGCGCCGATCAGCAGGTCGTAGACCAGGTCCGGGGTCATACGGATCAGGGTCAGATCCTTGCGCCCCTGGCGAATAATTTCATGGGCCGCGGCAGTCGGGATCAGGTGGGTGAAGCCTTCGAGGGCGATGCTGTCGCCGTCGTGGACGAAGCGCTGGATGGCTTCGCGCAGAGTGAGGATTTCAGCCATGGTGGTTCTCTTATGGTTGCGTGGCGCGCTGCGCCGGTGAACAAACGGTACCGACGGAGCCGCAGCCGAACAATCCGATAATCGACTCTGCGTGCGATTATCGAACAAAGCTTTGCTCCACTCCCTCCGTCAAACGACAACGCCCCGGCAGTCGCCGGGGTGCTGGTTAGCACGGTATTCAAGCGGCGTCAGCGTGACTGACCAGCCCCTTGACCACCACCGCAACACTCGCCACGGCCGCCGGCAGTACCAGCGCCGTGAGCACTTGCTCGAAACTCCAGCCCAGCCCCAGCAAGGTGGCACCTATCCAAGCACCGAGGATGGCGCCGAAGCGGCCGATGCCGAGCATCCACGACACCCCGGTGGCGCGCCCCCGGGTCGGGTAGAAGCGCGCCGCCAACGAGGGCATCGCCGACTGCGCGCCGTTGATGCACATGCCGGCCAGCAGCACCAAGGTGGCCAACTGGGTCACCTGGCCCAGGCTCTGGCCGACGCAATAGGCGAAGACCCCGGCCAGCAGATAGAAGCAGCCGATGACCTTATGCGGGTTGTAACGGTCCATCGCCCAGCCCACGCCCACCGCGCTGAGCACCCCGCCGAACTGGAACAAGGCACCGATAAAGGCGGCCTGCTCCATGCTCGAGCCGCTGTCGCGCATCAGGGTCGGCAGCCAGCTGGTCAGCAGATAGACAATCACCAGACCCATAAAATAGGTCAGCCACAGCAGCAGGGTGCCGGCGCTGTAGCTGCCGGAGAAGATCAGTTTGAACACATTGCGGCTCTGCACGATCTGCTGCTCCGGCACGCTGAAGAAACTGGCCAGAGCGACTTCCGCCGGCGCTATTGGTGCCAGCACGCGGCGCACCTGAACGGCGCCGCGATTACGCACTAGCAGAAAACGCGCCGACTCCGGCAAGCGCAGCGCCAGCACACACGCCAACGCCAGCGGCAACACGCCACCGAGCAGTAGCAGGCTCTGCCAACCGTAGGCCGGGATCAGTTTGGCCGAGACAAAACCACCACAGGCCATGCCCAGGTTGAAGCCGCAGAACATGCTGGTCACCAGCAGCGATTTGAGCCGCTCCGGGGTGTACTCGGAGAGCAACGTAGTGGCATTGGGCATCGCCGCGCCCAGACCCAGGCCGGTCAGAAAGCGCAGCACCAGCAGTTGCTCGACGTTGCCACTGTAGGCCGACAGCAGGCTGAACAGCCCAAACACAAAGACCGCCGCCACCAGTATCAGCTTGCGCCCGAAGCGATCGGCCAGCGGCCCGGAACCGAGAGCGCCGAAAACCATCCCGATCAGCGCGGCGCTCATCACCGGGCCGAGACTGGCGCGCTCGATGCCCCAGTCCTGGGTCAGCGCCGGGGCAATAAAACCCATGGCGGCGGTGTCCAGGCCATCGAGAAAGACAATCAGAAAACACAACAGCACAATGCGCCATTGATAGCACGACAGCGGCTGGGCATTGATAAAGGCCTGGACGTCCAGGGTACCGGGGGAAGGCAATTGGGCAAGACTGGTCATAGCGGGATTCCCGTGGCTTTTACTCGCGTCAGCCCATCAAGGGTTGGCCGCGCGAACAGGCGAACGGAACAGCAAGAGCAGCAGGCAGAGCTGAAGCGGCTCTGCAGCGAGGAGCTGGCGAACGGCCGGCGGCTGTTGGCCGTGGCGGTCTCTTATTGTTCTTATGATTGGCCGTCGGTTGGGCGGCCTGAAGAGACACTACGGAGCGAGCATCGAGGCTTCAATTCGATAATCGCTTAAGCGTTCGCTGATCGAACACTTTGCCTGAATAGCCGTACAGGGTGAGTGCAACGGGCAGACTGGCAAGAGGTGACGCGGGTTGCCGCCCGACGAAACCACCATGCGCCCTCTTCCAGCCAATGCCATGGACTGTCGCCACTCAATGGAACAGCCGCGTGCTCAACTCTTTGCTGGCTTCCAGCAACACCGGCAGAAAGCGCGTCTCCAGCTCCCGTTGCGACACACGGCCGACATGGGTGCCGACATTCAGGGCGGCCAGCACCTGACCGGCGGAATCTTTCAAGGGCACGGCCACCGAGCGCAGGCCCATCTCCAGCTCCTGGTCGATGATCACCCAGCCCTGCTGGCGAATATCATTGATACTGGCGCGCAACGCCTCGGGCGTGTGCAGGGTGCGACTGGTTTTGACTTGCAGCTCGGCGCCGCTCAAGTAGTCCTCCAGCGCCTGGTCATCCAGACCGGCCAGCAGGATGCGGCCCATGGAAGTGCAATAGGCCGGCAGCCGGCTGCCGACGCTGAGGTCGACCGAGATCAAGCGTTGCGGGGTGGCCGAACGGGCGATATAGAGAATCTCGTCGCCCTCCAGGGTGGCCATTGAGCAGGCCTCGTGCAGCTGCTCGCTGAGGCGGTCGAGAATCGGCTGGGCGGTGACCGCCAGCGGTGTCGACGACAGGTAGGCATGCCCCAGGGTGAGCACCTTGGGCAGCAACGAATAGGTGCGTCCGTCGGTGGTGGCGTAGCCCAGCTTGATCAGGGTGTGCAGGCAACGGCGCACGGCGGCGCGGGGGATTTCGGTGCGATGGCTGATCTGGGCGATGGTCAGCTGACGCTTGCGCTCCTGAAAGGCATGGATCACCGCCAGGCCACGGGCCAGGGAGGTCATGAAATTCGGGTCGCCGGTCAGCGCCTCAATGCGTTTGGCCGGCGAGGCAATGATCGGTGGCGCCAGGGTCGACAGGGGCAACGGTGTATCGGTCATGCCATTTCCTCAACAAACAGCCTGAATAGTTGCCCCACTCTCGCCCCGTCATCCGCTGGCCGCAACGGACTCAATGAACCACAGCGACTGAACACACTCAAGGCGAACCAGCAGCAGAGGCCTCGGTTGGCGTTGCCCCGTTGATAAACTCAGTCCAAACCGCATTGCTCACCTCGGCGTGTTTGGGCGGCAACGTTTCCAGGAGGGTGAGCCGGCGCCGGGTTTGATTATCCGGATAAAGCCCGGATTGGCGGCGCAAGCTCGCGTCGACGAACTCCTTGGCCTTTAAATTGCCACTGCCGTAGAGGGTTTGCGTGGTGATCTGCGCGGCTATTTCCGGGCGCAGCAGATAATTGATAAAGCGCAGTGCAAGATCCGGCCGCTTGGCACTACGTGGAATGACCAGGCTATCGATAAAAAAACTCGCCCCCTCATCCGGGATAACAAAGCGTACCTGTTGCCCCGCTGCCGCCGCGGCCAACGCATCGCCGACCCAAGACATGGCGACGCACAGCTTGCCTTCGCGCAGATCATTAATATAACGGGTGCTGCTGACGTAGCGCAGGTTGGGGCGCAACTCCATCAGCAGTTTGCCGGTCTTCTTGATCCGACTGATTGAGCTGCGCCCTAGGTCGCGGCCTTGATAACGGAGCAAAGTGGTCAGGCCTTCGTTGGGGCCTTCCTGCCAGCTGACCCCACAACTGGCCAGACGCCGGCTCTGCTCAGGATCAAATAACAGGCTCCAGCTATTGGGCAGCGGCCCGCCAAAGGCCGCTTCAGCCAGGGGCGTATTGATGGCCAAACCGGTAGCGCCCCACAGATAAGGCACCGCATGGCGATTGCCCGGATCAAGGGACTTCAATGCCCCCAGCAGATGGGGCGCCAAATACTTGCGATTGGCTAATTGGGTGAAATCCAAAGGCTGGATGGCGCCGCTGTTGATCAGCTGGGGCAAGTCGTTGTGGGTCTGCACCGAGATATCAATCGACACACCGCTGCTTAACGCATCGGCAATCTCCTGGGGCGAGGTATAGGTGCGGTAATCCACCCGAATACCGGTCTCAGCCTCGAAGCTCTTCAGCACGGGCAGGGCAATGTAGCCTTCCCAGTTGTAGACCGTGATGACCTCTTCGGCGCAGGCCAAATTGGGCGTCAGCGCCAGTACCAGCAAGAAATATAAACGAGACATCCACCACCCCTATTTTGTTGAAATTGTATTTTTGGGTTGTGTCGGCCACCTGAGCCAGCCCCTAAGTCGCGGCTTTAGTCCAGGTGGTTGTTTAGCGTTTTGCCCTCAAGTAGCAAGACCTTTAAGACGCGCCGAGGCACCCCTTAAAAATCAAAAAACACCGTCTCACCCTCCCCCTGAACCCGCATATCGAAGCGATAAGCCGGCCTGCCATCCACCTCACAGCGCTGGGCCAACAAGGTCTCACGGCGCTGTGGCTGCTCGATCAGGTTAAGCACCGGATCGCAGGCATTGGCCTCGGCCTCGTCGGCAAAATACAGGCGAGTCTGCAGATGGATATTGATGCCGCGGGCGAACAGCGAGACGTTGATATGCGGCGCCATCGGCACCCCGGCGGCGTTGTTGACCACGCCCGGCTTGATGGTGTGCAGCCTCCACTCGCCGGCATCGAAGGTGGTGGCGGTACGGCCGAAGCCGTTGAACGGCTTTTCCAAGTCGAAGGCGCTGTCGTAGCGACCCTCATGGTCGGCCTGCCAGAACTCCAGGAAGGAATCGCGCACCAGGTGGCCGTTGCCATCGTAGACATTACCGATCAGGTTGATGTGCTCACCCGGCGCGCCAGGTTTGGCCAGCCGGTTCCAAATTTCCTGGGGCCGGCTCGGGTTGCCGGCGGCCTCCAGGGCCAGGCCGATATGCACATAGGGGCCGGCGGTTTGCGAAGGGGTTTCCGGCAGCAATTGAATAGGCATGACTTACCCCTCTCAGACGTTTTCAAAATGTGTTTTGCGCTGCCCACGCAGCACGATATCGAAGCGATAGGCCAGGCAATCCATCGGATTGGCCGCGTCCATGTCGAGCCGGGCGATCAGGCTCTGCACCGCTTCCGGGTTGGCAATCGACTTGACGATCGGGCACAGCGGAATCAGCGGATCGCCTTCGAAATACAGCTGGGTGATCAGCCGGGTGGAGATCGACGGGCCGCTGATGGAGAAGTGAATATGCGCAGGGCGCCAGTCATTCGGGCCGTTGCGCCAGGGGTACGGGCCGGGCTTGATGGTGCGGAAGCTGTAGTTGCCATCACGGTCGGTCAGCGCCCGACCGACACCGCCGAAATTGGGGTCGAGCGGCGCCAGGTAGCGGTCGTTCTTGTGCCGGTAGCGGCCACCGGCGTTGGCCTGCCACATCTCCACCAGGGTATGCGGGATCGGCTTGCCATACTGGTCCATAACCCGCCCGGCGACGATGATGCGCTCGCCCACCGGCAGGCCGCCGTTGTTGAAGTTGAGCAGCAGATCGTTGTCGTACCGGCCCAGTTGCAGGTGCGAGAAGTCCGGGCCGCTGGTTTCCGAGACCGACTGCGGGATGCTCACCAGCGCCTGACGCGGCGAGCGAGCAATCGAAGTCTTGTAGTCAGGCGTCAAGGGCTTGGGGTGCCAGTTGCGGTCGCGAATGGCGAAGCGACTGCTTTGCGCGGCGGACATGTCGATCTCCTCTTGTTGGAATGGGTACAGGCAAGGCACCCAGTCTCAAGCAGAGTCGCGCGACTGAAAATTGAAAAGAACATCGCCATCCATAACCCATGGGTTATGTATTGAAGCCCTCACGGTAATCCGCCGCTGCCTCGCGCAAGGCCTCGCAGCACCACTGCGCCGCCAGCGACAGCGCCGCCGTGGGGTTGCTGCAGATGCCCACCGAACCACCGGGTTCGCGCAGGCCGATATCCAGTTCCAGCAGCTCAACGCGCGCCAAGTCCTGGCGCACGGCATCCTGAGGGGCGATCCACACGGCATCAGTGGACTGCACGTAACGCCGACTGAGCGCCACCGAGAGAGTTTCCAAACGCTGCTGCGGCATCACGATGCCGCACTGCACATACAGGCTGTCGGCATAGCGGCGAATGGTGGTGCCGGCCAGCGGCAACACCACCGGATAGTCGCCCAGCTGGCTAAGGTCATGCAGATCGGCCTGGAGCAAGGCATGACCGGGACGCACCACCAAGATCATCGCTTCGCTGTACAGGTGCTCGAAGCTCAGCCCCTCGATCTGCGGGCTGTCGGTCATCCGCCCGACCACCAGATCCAGCGCGCCAACCCGCAGTTGGTCGAGCAGATGGGCGCTGGGCCCGGTGACCACGCTGACCACCAGAGCCCCATGCTGCTGGTGCAGGCGGCGCACCACCTCGGGCAGCAGCGCGCTTTCCACCGTCGACAACACGCCCAGGCGCACCGCCCCGGCCTCATGCTCGCCACTGCGCAGGCTGCGCACGCCCTCGCGCAAGGCCTGCACGCTGGGCCCGGCGTAGCGCAGGAAGGCCTGCCCGGCCGCGGTCGGCGTGACGCCCTGCTTGCTGCGCTCAAACAGGCTGGCAGCCAGCACTTGTTCCAACTCCTTAAGCGTCTTCGACACCGCTGGCTGGCTGATCGCCAACACTTTAGCGGCACGGGCCAGGCTGCCCTGGCGCGCGACTTCGAGAAAGCACTGCAGGTGGCGGAACTTGATGCGGTTGTCGATATTCATACGGCTCTCTGATTCAACGCTGCAGGGCATCAACGCTGCAGACGGAAGGCTTTGGGCGTCAGCCCGCTGCTGCGCTTGAAGAAACGGGAAAAATACGCCGGCTCGGAAAAGCCCAGGCTGTCCGATACCTGGTTGACGGTCATGGCGGTGTACACCAGACAACGCTTGGCCTCCAGCAGCAGGCGCTGGTTGATCAACTGCAACGCCGACTGCCCGGCCAGGCGCCGGCACAGGGCATTTAGGTACGCGGCGCTGATGCCCAGCTCAAAGGCGTACTGCTCAATCGGTCGGTGTTCGCGAAAGTGTGTTTCCAGCAGGCGGGTAAACCCCTGCAGGTGTTCACGGCCACGCTCCGGACTCGGCGCGTCGGCATGTTCCAGGGCCAACGAGCGGCGCCCGACCCACACCAGCAAGGCGCTGATCAGCGACTGCAACATCAGCTCGCGCCCCGGCTGCTGCGCGCTGTACTCCTCGGCGATGGTGTCGAACAGGGTATCCAGGTAGCGCTTGTGCTTCCCTATCGGATAGCAGGCGGCGCGGGCCAGCGGCGGGCCGTCGAGCAGCGCGCCGAGCTGCTCCAGCAACGGTAGGGCCAGGCTCAGCACATGACCCTGGACGTCCTGGGAAAAGCGAAAGCCATGCACGCTGAGCGCCGGCACCACCTGCAGCGCCGGCTGCTGCACACGGTTGATCACGCCCTCCACTTCCAGCTCGGCACTGCCGCCCTGCACGTACAGCAGCTGCACCAGATCGGCATGTCGATGGGGCTTGATCTCCCAGTCGTGCAGGCGACTGCGCTCAGAAATCGACTCGCAGTGCAGCATATCCGGGGTCGGCCAGGCCGCCGTCTCGCCGTACAACTTGAACACCGGCACCGCCATGGCGGGAGTTTTATCCATCACACAATAACACTCGAAAAGTCCATAAATATAATCGGATAGTGCCTTCAAAGCCGACACTGATCCACCAAAAATACAGAATAACCAAAACAGACAGATGCCAGAGCAGCTGTCACCCGCGCCCCAAGGACAATAACAATGAAGACCCAAGTCGCCATCATCGGTGCCGGCCCCTCCGGCCTGCTGCTCGGCCAGCTCCTGCTCAAAGCCGGTATCGACAACATCATCATCGAACGCCAAAGCCCCGACTATGTGCTCGGCCGTATCCGCGCCGGCGTGCTGGAGCAAGGCATGGTCGACCTGCTGCGCGAAGCCGGCGTCAGCGAGCGCATGAACACTGAAGGACTGGTGCATAACGGCTTCGAGCTGGCCTTTGACGGCCGCCGCGAACGCATCGACCTGCACGCGCTGACCGGTGGCAAGACGGTGATGATCTACGGCCAGACCGAAGTCACCCGCGACCTGATGGAAGCCCGTCGGGCCAGTGGCGGCATCACCCTGTACAACGTGACGGACGCCCAGTTGCACGAACTCAAGGGCGAGCGCCCGCATGTAACCTTCACTCACAACGACGAGCCGGTGCGCCTGGACTGCGAGCATATCGCTGGCTGCGACGGCTTCCACGGCGTGTCGCGCCAGGCGATCCCGCAGGGCGTGCTCAAGGAGTTCGAGCGGGTCTATCCGTTCGGCTGGCTCGGCGTGCTGGCCGACACCCCACCGGTCAACGAGGAACTGATCTACGCCAACCACGAGCGCGGCTTCGCCCTGTGCAGCATGCGCTCAGCGACGCGCACCCGTTATTACGTGCAGGTGGGCAGCGAAGAGAAGGTCGAGGACTGGTCCGATGCGCGCTTCTGGGACGAACTGAAACGCCGCCTGCCGGCCGACACCGCCGAGCGCCTGATCACCGGGCCATCGATCGAGAAGAGCATCGCGCCACTGCGCAGTTACGTGGTCGAGCCCATGCAGTACGGCCACCTGTTCCTGCTCGGCGACGCCGCGCACATCGTCCCACCCACCGGCGCCAAGGGCCTCAACCTGGCGGCCAGCGATGTCAGTACGCTGTACCGCATCCTGCTCAAGGTCTACCGCGAAGGCCGCAGCGACCTGCTGGAAAACTACTCAGAGGTGTGCCTCAAGCGCATTTGGAAGGCCGAACGCTTCTCCTGGTGGATGACCTCGATGCTGCACAAATTCCCCGGCACCGACGCCTTCAGTGACCGCATGCAGCAGACCGAACTGGACTACTTCGTCGGCTCCGAGGCCGGGCGCAAGACCATTGCCGAAAACTATGTCGGGCTGCCGTATGAGGCCATCGAGTAACACTCAACACGCCCCGCCGCGCAGGTCGTTCAGGAGTGCCTGCAACCCGGTGCGACCGTATCCAGCGTTGCCATCAGTCACGGCATCAACGCCAACGTCATTCGCAAGTGGTTACCGCTTTACCGAACTCAGCCGCCAGCAGCATTGCCGGCGTTCATTCCGGTGAGGGTTGCGCCCCAACGGTCGGCTGAGGCATCGGTGAGTATCGAGCTATCGCTTGGTCGATCACCACCGGTTAGCGGCAAAATTTAACGTGCAGCAGTGCTCTTCACTTGCACCTTGGCCACCGCGGCAGTACCGCCGGTGGCGGTCGTAGACTGGCGTAACTTTCGGATTTGCTGAACGCGATTAAGGTTGTCCCAGGCAATATTGTAATAAGAGGGCGACTGCTCAATGGCGCTGTGCAAGAACTGCTCGGCCTGGTCTAGCTGACCCTCGATCAGGCACACATAACCCACATCATTGCTTGCCTCGGCACGGCTCTCAACCCGCTCAAAAGCCGACAGTGCTTCCTCATAACGGCCATTGCGCGCCAGAAGTAACCCGTAATTACGCCACAAAGGTTTGTAGCTGGGATCAAACGTAATACCTGCGTGATAAGCGCGCTCGGCATCCTGCCAACGGCCATTGAGGTACAGCGAATAGCCAAGGCTGTTTTGCACCAACGCCGAACGTGGTTCGATCTGGATGGCCAGCCGGTAATAACCCTCGCTCTCGACGAAGTCATTGCGCAGATCCGCCAGCACCCCAAGACCGTTATAAACCCGAATCGGTGATTGTTTATCGACCTTAAGACTAGCCAGCGGTACTGGATTGCCAGCGTGGCTATTGCCAAGCCGTTGCTGATCTATCGCCACGGCCTTGAAAAACATCTCGTGCGCACGCGCATGATCACGACCAGACAAGCTGAGCAGCCCCATTTCACTCAGCCCCTCAAGGTTCTCGGGTTCGTTGCTGAGCACCTCAGTTAAGGCCATCTCAGCCAGTTGAGCATTACCTCGCTCACGGTGGATACGCCCCACCCAAACCAAAGCCGCGTAGCGTTTAGGTTCTAACTCCAACGCCCGCAAATACTGAAACAACGACTGATCAAGGTCACCGGATCTATAAGCCTGCGCGGCAATCAACATGGCTTCATCGGCCGAGCCGACTTCCTGCTTGGCTTGATAGAGCACCGAGTTATTACCGTTATAAATCGAGTGATCCGCGCTGGCCTGCTCCATATTCATGCTCTTACAGCCCGACAACACAAGCAGCGTAACCAGCAGCACACTGACTTTATTCATGTCATAGCTTCCCGAAGACTTTAAGCACACCAATGATGGCAGGACCAATGGCCACCAGAAAAAAGCTCGGCCACAAACAAAAGATTAGTGGGAATATTAATTTGGTGCCGATTTTCGCCGCCTTTTCCTCTGCAAGCTGCGTGCGTCGGTCGCGAAACTCTTCGGCATAAATGCGTAAGGTGGCCCCCACACTGGTGCCAAAACGTATGCTTTGCGCCAGCAAGCTGACCAACCCGCGGATATCCTCGAGCCCGGTGCGATCGGCCAACTGTTTGAGCGCCTCGGTACTGGGAATGCCAGCGCGCACCTGCGCATTCACCAAGGCTAGCTCCAACGCCAACTCAGGCTGGGTGACCGCCATCTCGTCGGCGACCCGTTCGATGGCTTGCGGCAGTGCCAAACCGGACTCTACGCAAACCACCATCAAATCCAGAGCATCCGGAAAAGCCGCCAACAGACGAGTCATGCGTCCGTGCTTACGGTTATTGACATAAATTGATGGGGCCAACCAGCCCGCGCCAAGGGCTGCAGCCACCAGCCAAACCCCTAGGCCCATCGACAAATTAGGCACAAAAGGTAAGGCCAGCAAGGTCATGCCTAAGAGCAACAATGGCAACAGTAAACGCACCGACCAGTACACCTGCACCGCAGCAGAAGATCGGTATCCCGCATGAGTCAGCAGAGCACGGGTGAACGATGTGTTATCGGTTGAGGTAAAACGCTGGCCCAACTGCTCAAGCATCAACTGCAAGTTATTCGGCGCACCCTGAGCGTAATCACTGCCAGCGCGCGGGTGCGTAATCGACCCCAGCCGTCGCCGAAACGGGTCACGCAAGGCCAATGTCAGCAAGGTCACGGTGGCTACCGCAAGCGCCACGCAAAGGCCGATGGCGCTGATGAACATTAAGCGCGCCACGTTTTCATTACCCACCGCCGCATTGAGCAGACTCAGCAGATATTCCATAACCCAAGCCTCACGAAACTATCCAGCAGTTAAACCTCGATACGGATGACCTTCCGAATCCACAAAATCCCCACCAGCATGCCGACAAACGCCGCCATGATGAGTTTCTGCCCTAAGGGTTCTTTAATTAACATCGGCAGATACGTTGGGCTGGTGAAGACAATGCCTGCGGCCAAAATGAACGGGATGCTGACGAGAATCCAACCTGACATGCGGCCCTCCGCGGAGAGCGTTTTCACTGTGCGCTGAAAGCGGAAGCGGCCACGAATCAAACTACTCAAACGCTCCAAGACCTCGGTCAGATTGCCGCCGGTGTCACGGTGGATCAGTACAGAGGTCACCAGCATCATCACCGTCATGCTCGGCATCCGCTCCAGCAAGCCGAGCATGGCCCGACGCACGTCATTGCCATAGTTGATGTCGGCAAAGGTCAGCCCAAATTCGTAGGCCACAGGGCCTTTATGCTCTTCGGCCACCAGTTGCAGGGTCTCATTGAACGGGTGTCCAGCACGCAAGGCACGGCACATCGCATCCAAGGCATCCGGTAGACCCTCTTCGAACAAGGCGAAGCGTTTGTTACGTTCACTGATTATTTTTAACAGCGGCAGCCAAAAGATCGTAACGGCCACCGCCAAAGCAGCCCACCAAAGCTGGCTAAAAGCCCAGATAGCCACACTTGCAGCCGCCGCTAGGATTAACCCCAGCAGTACCACACGATAAGCCCGGTAGTGATGCCCCGACTGCTCAATCAACTGCCCGAGGCTTTCCATTGCAGGCAATTGCTCTAGGCGCGCGGCCATTGGACTTAAACGCTTTAGGTATTTCTGGCGCAGAACCGTTTGCATATTTGGCTGGCTAGCGGCCCGTTCCAGCACATCTAGACGATTACGAATACGCTTGCGTACTTTGCTAGCTTCACCGAATACCGGTATTACCAAACTCTGGCTAAGCAAAAACACGGCGGTAAACACCATACCCAGAAAGGCCAGAATGTACTCGCTGGAAATCTGGTTCATAGCCATGCGCCCTCCAGCACAGGGTGAAATATCGACAACGCAGCGATGTACCTGTAGCACAGGAAAAACAAGTTGAATTGACCATCAATAGGCAACATCACTGCGCCTCCATCCACTCCGGACGGAACAAATTAAGCGGTAACTCAATGCCGCGTTTGGCTAGCACATCGCGAAAGGCTGGGACCATGCCGGTGGGTTTGAATTCACCGAGCACTTCACCATGCTCGCCCACTCCACGGCGCACAAAGCCGAAAATCTCAGTCATGGTGATAATGTCGCCTTCCATGCCATTGATCTCCTGCACGCTAATCAAACGACGCTTGCCGTCTTCCTGGCGCTCAAGTTGGATCACCACGTTAATGGCTGAAGCTATTTGCTGGCGAAGGGCCTTGATCGGAAAGGTCGCGCCAGTCATCGACACCATATTTTCTACCCGGCCCAAGGCATCGCGGGCACTATTGGCGTGAATGGTGGTCAAGGAACCGTCGTGGCCCGTGTTCATTGCCGTGAGCATGTCCAAGGCCTCGGCGCCGCGCACCTCGCCAATCACAATGCGGTCGGGACGCATGCGCAAGCTGTTACGCACCAGCTCGCGCTGACTCACCTCTCCACGCCCCTCGATATTGGCTGGCCGGGTTTCTAAGCGGACCACATGGGGTTGTTGCAGCTGCAGTTCCGCCGAATCCTCAATGGTGACTATGCGTTCGTTGAGAGGGATAAAACTGGACAGCACGTTAAGCATAGTGGTCTTGCCGCTGCCGGTGCCGCCGGAAATCAACACATTTAAACGCCCGCGGACGATGGCCTTGAGCAGTAAAGCAATAGCCGGGGTCAGAGTTCCGGCCTGCACCAGGCTCTCAGTGTTAAGCAAGTCCACCGAAAAACGGCGTATTGACATGCTTGGCCCGTCGATAGCCAACGGCGGGATGATCGCATTGACCCGCGAGCCATCCTTTAATCGCGCATCCACCAAGGGCGACGACTCATCAATACGACGACCTAGGCTAGAAACGATACGGTCGATAATATTCAGCAAGTGCTGGTCATCACGAAAACGCACATCGGTACGCTGTAGCTTGCCAAAGCGCTCGACATACACCGAAGCATGCCCATTGACCAGAATATCGGACACGCTGTGGTCAGCCAGTAGCGGCTCCAATGGCCCCAGCCCGAGCACCTCATCGCCAATTTGCTTGATGATTAACTGGCGGCTAGCGGAACTCACCGGAGCATTATGCTCATCCAGCAGTCGGGTGCTGATATCGCGAATTTGCCGCACCGCATCGGCCGGCTCTAACGAGTCGAGCAGCGACAGGTCCATCACTTTGAGTAACAACTGATAAATTCGCTCGCGCCACTCAGCTTCAACCGGCGAGAGTTGGGTTTTGGTTTCGTACAACGACTCAGGATCCATGTGCTCCCAAGCCAACAGAGCCTCCACGCGACCATTCATATTTGTCTCTGCGGTCAACACAACATCCGCCTTGCTGCTCTGCTGACGCAAGCGATTACGAAATTCGCTGAGCATGCTTCACTCCCTGAATAAACGACTAAACGCGCGCTTAAACAAACCTTGCTCACGCATCACCGCGTTGCCAAGCAAGCCCACCGTCATTTCGTGTAGCGCCAAGGTGATGGGGGCTCGTGGTGCTTGCAAATCCAGTGGTACACCGGCGTTTTGACTCTCAGTGACCACCGCAAAGTCGTTGGGCAATTTTTGCAGTTCGCTGCACTGCAGCGCTGCAGTGATATCGTGCAAATTGATAGGAGCGTTTTTGTTGTAGCGATTGACCACCACTTGCAAATGACTACCTCGCACGCCGAGGTCATCGCGCAATATGTGGGCAAGCCGGCTGGCATCTTTGAGGTGGCTGATACTCTGCTGCACCACGATTAGCACCTGGTCGGCCTGCTCTAGGGTGATACCGGTGAGGTGATCAATCTGCCTAGGCAAGTCAACCACCACCCAGTCATAACTACTGCGAGCCAGATGCAACAAGGCTTCGAGTTGTTCATGGCGGATATCCATGGGCAGACTGAGTTCATTTTCGCGACCGCCGAGCACATGCAGCGTCGGGCTAAAATGGCTGCAAAATCCGCGTAAGGCGACGCTGTCCATGCTGTCGATCTCTTGCAGTACCTCAACTTGGCTATGGCTGGCCGATACATCGAGGTAATGAGCCACACTGCCAAACTGCAAATCGAGGTCCAGCAACAAGGTGCTCCCCCCTTTAACGCTGAGTTGATGTGCCAAATTACAGGCCAACAGGGTTGCCCCCGAGCCACCTTTGGCATTAATCACCGCCAGCAACTTGCCATTGCTACTGCCACCACCTAGAGACTCTTTAACCATACGTTGCAGGGCCGGCAACAATTCCTCGGCGGCAACCGGTTCTGGCAGAAAATCACGAGCCCCCGCCTGCATTGCCAAACGTACCCCCTCGTGTGCATCCAGCAGCCCGCAAATCAACAGCGGTGGGCGCTCATGGGCCGGACGCTGCAACAACGCGGCTAACTCCTCGCGCCACAGATGACTGACCCGCAGTAACAGAAAATCCGGTAACTGAGTCAGCCCATAAAGCGGATCGGTATGGCCATTGCTAACCAAGCGTGTGCTCACCTGCACCCCGCTGGCTTGCGCACAAAGGCTCTCTAGATGGCGCAACGCATCAGCATCGCGACTGCTGATCAATAGGCGCAAAGCCTGCTTGTTGGGTGTGCTATAGGGCAGCGTGATTTCTTTTGAATTCAACATTGGGTGACCCCACTGGCGCCATCGTAGCCAAGACTTTCCCTTGGCAAAGTCGCCCTGAATGGCGGCAGGGTGAAGCCCCCACCGAAGCCTGGGAGTAGCAAACTGAAGGTGAAATTTTGGATATTGAGTTGCACATAGCGGATAGAGTCAAAGCCCGCACCACCATCATTAGGGCTGGCCACCACGGCACCGTTTTGATCCAGATAGGTCAGGCCCAAATCAGCAGTGCCAAGATTACCGATCAAGCTGCTCGCACCACTGTCACTGGCCGCATTAAAAATCGCTCGGCGTAATATCTCGGGCCGATCAATCTCACAAACTACAGCCAAGCGGGCGCCACGACGAACCACTTCATTCAACGCGCCGACGGTAAAATACAAGCGGCCCATTTCCAGTACGGCAAACAACAGGGTGAACAGCACTAAGCCAATGATGGCGAACTCCACCACATAAACGCCCTGCATGTGTTTTCGGTTCATCACAGCGCCCTCATAACCACGGTGGACGTCAAGGGGATACCGAGGGCAATGGGCGCGCCAAAGAATGTCGTCAGTTGACTACCGATCACCGGTTGAAAGTTGTAGATGATGCTCACTTGAACATGCTCACTACCCACTTGACTGACCTGCACATTGGCTGCAGTGAGTCCTGGCACCAGTGCGGTTCCACTGTTATTGGGCAGACCATAAACGGCAAGGTTTTTGGCCTTCGACACCAGTTGCGGATCACTGCTGAGATCGACTCGCCCGAGCGTCGCGTTCCAGGCATTGGTGGCAACAAACCGCGCGGCATCACGGCTGGCCTGTAACAGACTGTTGTACTGGTAGAGCATTCGTGCAATCTCACCAATAGCCAGCAGCAACAGCAGTAACAGCGGCAAAGTGATAGCGAACTCCACCATGGCCACGCCGCGCTGCGACTTAAAGCTATGTAGCTGCATAACGCCTCCTATGAATCAGGACTCAGCGTTGAACTGGTGATATAGCTTTTGTACAACTGAATAACCTTCGACCCTGCGGTATTCACAGGCACGGGTCGCCCACCGCCATCGCATAGGCTGTCGAACTGCCCAAGCAGCCAAGCCTGACCACCACTTTGATCCATAGGCTGCAGGGTGAAGAAACAACCAAAACCCAATACCGGCACCGAGGCTGTGCCACCATCGGTCCCGCTGCACTGGCCAATAACTACGGTTAGCATGCGCCGCCCGTAAGCGCCGTTACTCTGGCAACCGCTCCCGCCCGGAGAAGCCACACAATCCGCAGAACCCGCCTTCCAGTCGTTGAGATCAAACAACCCGGAGTTGCCGGAACTGCTCATATTGCCGTCCGCATCAGTGCTGACCAAACCACCACCAGCGCCTAAGTAGCTGACGCTGTCAGTGTTTAAGTCGACACTCAGCGCCGCTTTACCATTATTGAGCTGATCATAGGTGGTGACCAAATCAGGTGGATAAAGAGCCTCAGTGCCGCCCATAGGCCCCAAATACTGGCCAAAGCGGGTATTAAAACCCTGCACGGACGGCCCTACGGTATTACCGGGTTTGGTCGCCACGTTGTCACCTACCTCCGGGCAGAGCGTGTCACCGCCGGCCAGTAAGTCTCTGACCGTCTTCCCACCGGCACCAAAGTCGAGTAACTGAAAATTACCCGGCCCTATACCGGAGGTGTTGTTCTTCGCTGTTTTCAATACCGTCAGCTGACCCATGCCAAAACCCCAGTTGGCGTTGGGCAAGCCCGGATCGCCACAAACCATCAGTGGGGCTAGATTGCACGGACTGCTCGAGTTCACGCCAGCGGTTGCCAAGGCCGCGACGGCCTTGGCCGTCACTGTGCCATTGAAGCTCTGCGCGAAATTCCAAAAGAACCCAGTGAGTGGGTAGGTCGGCACCGTAACCCGAACAAAACTGGCATCGGCTGGGCCGGGAAAAGAAAATGGCCCGGAAACACTGTTGGCCAATTCGACCACGGCAAAAGCGCCTGCGCCGCCCGCGGCAGTAATCGCGCTCGCCAGTTCACTGTTGCCACTGGCATTGGCGTTTAAGCTCAAGGTCGCTAACGCTGCGCTTCGAGCGAGGGTCGAGGCATTAGTTGTTCCCAGAACCTGACTCAGTGTTTGGGCACCACTAAGTGCTGCGGCATCCACCGAATTTTGCAGGCGGGTTTTATTCACCAATACATGACCACCATCCAGCGCCAGCGCGCCCATCAGCAACATGGCCGCCATGGCAAGAACCACCAACACCAACACAGCCCCCCGCTGCTCGAGAGGCATGTGTACAGGCTGCTGCATCCAAGGAGTCATAGCGGCAGACCTCAGTTGCTGTTGCCGATATTGATTTGAATAGGCTGGGCGACTTGTTCCGCGTTGCCAGTAACACCACGGTAGCTGTCCAGCACGCTCTCCGTCTGCGGGCCATCAGTACCAACGGGGGAGATGTCAGTACCAGGATTGGCGGCAACTTCTTTGTTGGCGATCTGCTGATAGAGCGTTTGGTTAACCGTGGAGCCCGCAGGGCCAACCCGTCCCTCGTTGTAACTCATACAACCGTTCAGCACAGACAGCGACAAAACCAATGAAGCCAATGAAGCCAATGAAGCCAATGAAGCGATCATGCATTTCATGCTCACAACCTCCCATTACTTCAAATCATGACCGAAATGGCCGCCAGACACCCCAAGGCTAACGGGCACTGCGCGGCCCGCTCCAGGTGCTTTGGTTTTACCCAATAGATAAAAATCCAGATCGCTCGGTTCAACGAAGTTCTGCGTAGGCAACAGCACTACTTTTGCATCAACCGGTTTGGCCAGGTGCGGGGTGACCAAGATCACCAACTCGGTTTGCCCACTGCGGTACTCCTGACTGCGAAACAGGTAGCCCAAGATCGGAATATCACCTAGGCCAGGAAAGCGATTGACCAAGTCCCGCGAGTTCTCACTGATCAAACCCGCGATGGCAATGGTCTGCCCGTCACCCAGTTCAAGGGTAGATTGCGCGCTGCGCTTGGTTAACGCAGGGACTATCTGGGTAACCCCGCCAATTCCGCCGCCAATACCCCCTGCGCCGGTCTCCAGCAGCAGGGTATTACTATCGGCAATTTCGCTGACTGAGACATTCAGGTTGAGGTTGATCCGTCCGGAGTCCAGCGCCACCGGAATAAACTTCAGGCCTACGCCAAATTCTTTGTACTCAATGGTGGTGCCACCATCATCGTCAGTGACCGGGATTGGAAACTCGCCACCGGAAATGAACTCAGCCTGCTGCCCTGTCAGGGTCGTCAGGGTCGGTTCGGCCAAGACCTTGGCCGAACCATTGTTCTTCGCTGCATCCAACACCAGATCAAGTGCAAAACTGTCGGAAACAAACTCAGCCAGCAGGGCTTTACCGCTGCCCGGCGAAATGCCGGTATTAATACCGCCCAGTGTCCAGTTACCCGAAGCGCCCGAGGCAAGAAAGTTGATATTCATGCTCTTTAGCAAGCTGCGTTGTACCTCGGCCACCTTGACCTCAAGCATCACCTGCTGGCTGCCGCCAATGGTCATCAGGTTGATCACATCCAGTGCTTGGGTCGGGGTCGCCACTGCAGCCTCGCCCTCCCCCTGAACCACACTGGTGGTTTGTGCGGTGTAGGTTTTGGCCAGTTTAATCGCGGTATCCATAGCGGCTGCACTGGTCACCTGACCACGCAATACCAGCGCGCCTTGAGCGCTAAACACCTCAATCTTCTCGCTCGGCATTAACTGATGGAGTTTCTCTTTAAGACTACTGAGGTCATGGCCAACCTCAACTTCAAGGCTGTCAATCAACTTATTACTGCTGTCCCACAGCAGTACGTTGGTGCTACCAAGCGCGCGCCCGAGCAGGTACAACTGAGTGGGGCTGGTGATTAAAATATCGGCAATTTCCGGATTGCCCACCGATACCTTTTTCACTGGCGCGCGGGTCGCGAGCACTCTGGACTTATAAATCGGCACCTGAACAGCACTGATATTGGCGGCCGGCACGATACTCACCGCAGCTTGGGTTTGCGCCGCCTGCACACTCGTACTGAGTAACCAGCCGGCGACTAACAGTTGCAGCGTGCAGATGCTGAGTTTTTCAATGATAGTCATGCGCTACTCCTTGGTCGCTATCGCCTGTAACTTGCTCACAGCCTAGCTAGCTAATGCGCACTTGCCCGCAACACACGAGCCATCAGCGCTGTCGCGCATGCGCTGTGCCCTAAGCAATAGCGCTTGCACATCCATTCACGGGTTGCCCCGGATTGCCCCGCTCCGTCCTATAATTGGGCTTTCGCCAGCTCTACTTTGGTGCCGCGGATAATGGTCACGCCAGCACCCGCACCAGCGGTTTTGCGTCGCACTTCAGGTTTAACCGCTACGGGCACGGGCGCAGGAGGTTGCACTACAGCCACGGCGGCTGGCGCAACTGCTGCGAGGGGCTTTTTTTGGTTATCCAAGGGGTTGCGCAGTGCCAGTTGCAACTTGCCTTCGGTTTGCGCCTTAACTAGGACTTCCGCCTCTTCGCTGCTCATCTCCAGGGTCACAGCACGTACCACCACCGGCTGGGTTTTGTCAGTGCCGGCCGTTTGGTCCACGGCTAAGACCCGCAAGTCCTCGAGAATGGTTTCGGACTCGGCATCGCTGCTGTTACCCACTTTCTTGGTCGCCAGCACATCAACCCTGTTGCCCGGTAGCAGGAAGCCACCCACGCCAACCACATCATCCACACGTACTGAAATTGCGCGCATTTGCGGTGCAATTAGCGAGGCCAAGGTGCTGCCACCGAGGTGCTCGGCCAAGCGTGCTCCGCGGACGATATCGCCACGCAAGATGTCGAAGGTTGCGATCTTGCCGACCACCTTGTCACTGGCATCGAAGGCGTCTTCTGGCACAGTGCCTTTAGGCATGCGCACCACGCCGATTTGCTGAGCCTCAATCATCTGCCCAAAAGCAATTTCCACCGTGGCCACCACCACGCTTTGCAAATTGTCATCGGGGCTGGCATCCAAGCGTGCTATCAGCCAATTATTGGCCAAAAAGGCGGCGCCTAAGCCAAGAATCAACGACAGGCCAAGCAATGTAAGGGTGCGTGAGTTCATGTCGGTATCTCCTTGATTCAACAAGCTTCAAGCGCGACAAAATAGTTACGCCAAGCCCACTGCAAGGCCTCAGGAGTGAGGCTTTCGGCCGCATCCAAAGCCAAGTAATGCTGGCGATCCAGCGCCATGCTCAGCAAGTCGCGCGGGTGGCAGGGCAAGAGTGGCGTGTGGGTCGGCAGATGCAGTTGCTCAATCACATAAGCAACCAACGCTGGGTCATAGGGCAGCGCCCGTTTCGCGCACTCCTGCTGCCAGATGCGCACGTATTCGCTGGGCAATAGATGATCAAAGTGCAGTTTGTAACCAATACGCCGCAGGAAGGCTTCATCAGCCAACGCCAAGGGATTGAGGTTGGTCGAGAACACCAGCACTAGATCGAAAGGAATCTCGCAATGGCGACCACCACCAAGGTTGAGAAAATCTTTCTTCTCCTCCAAGGGCACAATCCAGCGGTTAAACAGCTCTATAGGCGGCATTCGCTGACGACCCAGATCGTCGATAATAAAAATGCCATTGCTTGCTTTGAGTTGCAGCGGCGCTTGGTACTGACGGCTGTACGGGTCAAAGCGTACATCCAGCATGTCCATGGTTAATTCACCGCCAGTGATCACAATGGGGCGCTGGCACTGCAATAATCGCCGGTCAACGCCTTGATCTAGGCGCAGGCTGAATTTATTGAGTTCAACAGGCAACGGTGTGTGTAGCTGCGGGTCGAAAATCTCCAGCACCACCTCGTTGATGGCGATGGCATAGGGTATCCATATCGCATCGCTAAACAGGCGAATCAAGCGCTGACTGATATAGGTTTTACCGGTGCCAGGCGGGCCGTAAATCATGATCGCCCGGCCGGAGTTCATCGCCGGGCCAAGCTGATCGAGTAACTCGTCGCGAATAACAATATCGTTGAAAGCTTGACGCATGTTCGGCCCGTTAACGGCGCTGCTGTGAACCGTCTGCGCGTGCAGTAATTGCCGATAACGCTCCACCGGATAAGGCGCCGGGCCGATATAACCACTACGCGCCAACGCATCCTTAGCACTGCTGCGACCGCGCTCGGTCAAGCCATAGCGCAGGCCCTGCCCACCGGCCTGGCCGAGCACCTCGACACGCGCGTCTTTGCGCAAAAACGCCAGCAACTCCTCCAACACCGAGCCGGTCAGCGCCAGGCGCGCCACCAGTTGCGGCATATCCAGCACCCCGGCGTCATGCAGGTGCTTGCACAGCAGATCGCCGAGCAGATTCTCCCCTAGTCCGGTGTCGGCAACGCTGCACGGCTGCGGCGCCAGTGACGACAATCCAGTGGCCTCTGATGCGAGACGATTTAGCGAGGAAAGTGCTGACATAGCTAAGCTCCCGCACCGCTTAAATTTAAGCAAACACTCATCAAGCTACCGAGCAAGATAGCGATGGCATAAGGAAAGCGCTGTCGGGCTGCATCGGTAGCAGCAGGTTCGATATAGGTTTTTAAACTGACAATGACCCAGTAGCGCTGCAATGTGCGCACTAGTTGTTTGCGGTAAAACAAAATTAACAGTCCCAAGAGCGAACCGACCATCAGGCTAAAGGCTGCGGCCCAAAACACATTGCTGGGGCCGATAAAACCACCGACCATGGCCATTAACTTAACGTCGCCGGCGGCCATGCCGGCCAAAGCATAAAAAGGCAAAAACAGCAGCAAACCGGCACCCAGCCCCATCAGCCAAGCAAGGACGCCAGGAAACCCGTAAAACCAGCTATTAATCAGCAGAGCACAAAGCCCACCCGCAAGGACAAGCGCATTGGAAATGCGATGCGCACGTATATCGCTAACTACTGCGACAGCAAGAAACAAGAAAACGGAGGTGTTTAATACAATACCCATGCAAACCACCTCCGCCTTAGCTAAAGACCCGACAGAAAACCATCGACTCTAGCGACACAACCAATCGCGAACCTACATCGCCGCAATTAAGTTGGCGATAACACCACTAATGGCAGTACCCAAGTTAGTAAATGCAGCAACTACACCCAAGGACACTAGTCCACCAGCAACCGCATATTCCACTGCGGTCAGCCCCTCTTCGTCATTAACGAACTTCAGCACCGATGCTTTAACTGCTTGGAAAGTCATTTCGCCCACCTCGCCAAATCTCATTACTGAAAAGACGTTGCCATTTGCCCCGCCTGTGTCAACGTTAGTAAATAGACTGACTAGGGGTTAGGACTTTTTTGCGATTCACAGGCATATTTTTGCACTGAGGCGGATCGCCAACGGTAAACACCACTAGGACATGCCCGAGCTAGAGGCCTTGAGCCACTTCTACAAGAAGGCCAACAAGCTACGACGAACGGTGGCAACAGCCCAATTAGCGCGAAACCAAACTGGTTGACTGCGACCGAGGTGAGCTGAGTTGCCCTGTTTATGTCCAGCGAACACAATAGATCACGTAGTTATTAACATTATGAATATTTGATATTTGCCTTGATGGCTTTTAGCCACTTAGGTGTACTGTAGACAATCCACTCTTTGTAAGGTGATCCGACCATGCTTGAGAGTGTCTCCATTTGGTAACGCATAGCCAAATATCAAAATATAGTGATGCTTATGAACGCACACGTTGTAACCGCTCCGCGGCTGCTGTGGTTCGACCTTACCCATGATCAGTCCGCCACTAATTGCACGTCTGCATTCGCGAACACCTGCGACATCCGCTTGGTGCGTGATCTGCGCACATCCGGGTTAAATAATCAGCACCCCGACATGATCTGCATGCATTACGATCATCCCGATGCGTTGGGATTGCGCCTGTTACTGGAAGTCAAAAAAACTGCGCCTTCAGTGCCCATTACCATGCTGACGATTCAGCATTCTGAGGAGTTGGCGATTTGGGCCTTTCGCTCGAAAGTTTGGGACTATCTGGTACTGCCACTCCCCCTCACGGAGCGTGAGCGCTATCTGCATGCCCTGCGTGAACTCTGCCGACTGCGTAACAACGCACAGAACACAGAACACAAACTGCCACTGTCGTTTGCTAACCCACTACCTGAAAGTGTGCGTCTGACCAACCAATATCAAAAGCAGCAACCGCTGCAAGATGCCGTGCAATACATTGATGAGCATTTTCACCAGCACATTGAGCAGAGCCAAATAGCAAGGCACTGCGGCATGACACCGTTTCGCTTTAGCCGACTGTTTAAACAAACCTACGAGGTTGGTTTCGTCGAATTTGTCTTAGCTAAACGGATGGAAAAGGCTGATGAGTTACTACGCCACAGCCAGATGCCTATCACCAGCATTGCCTATGCGGTGGGCTTCCAAGACCCGTCTTATTTCACTCGGGCCTTTAAACAATACTTCGGCTGCTGCCCTAGCGACTTTCGCCGTGTGGGTTCCTTCACGGGCGACAGCCTAAGTGAGCACCGCAGCCCTTTCGGCACGGTGCAGGCCCATGATAGCTAGCTAAAAGGGCGTTAGAGCTCTGCCTAGCAACGTTGCGCGGAGCGCCGACGATTCAATACCGCGCAGCACTGCAGATCGTTGAAGACAGGCTGAAAATATGACCTCATTCACCGCCGCGTTACAGTCCAGTCGCACCAGTTTTTACAGTGGGGCTATTCTGGCGACCTGCCTAGGCGCCTTCGCCGCCACACACATACAAGCCTTTATAAGAACAAATGAATTATATTTTCTAATAATATGCATATCAGAAACGCTAACAGCTACATTTTACCTGCTCCGCAGTGCACCCAAGAGCGTTTCAACCTTACCATTTGACTGGATAATAGCCATAGCAGGAACTATTGCGCCATTATTTTTGCGCCCAGCCTCTTGGGGAATATTGCCCATGGCAAGCATCAGCATTATTCTGGGCACCATCATTCAAATACTCGGAGTCATCTCGCTAAATCGTAGCTTTGCCATAATTGCAGCCAGGCGCGTCATAAAAACCACCTGGATGTATCGCTTGGTGCGCCACCCAATTTACGCAAGTTACGTCCTAATTTATAGCGGCTATGTATTAGCCAACACTACGCCACTCAATATACTCATATACCTGCTAACTGTCACATTTTTAGTATTGCGCATAATTCAAGAAGAACGGCATTTGAGCAGCGATCCAGGCTATTGCGAATACATGAAAAAAGTTCGCTATCGTCTAATTCCATTATTATTCTAGCCCTTGGATGCGGGGATAAACTGAAGTAGTCATGTATTGCTGATCCATCCGGGTCGACCAGGCCAACGCACTGAGCCATGACAAGCCGGCGCGCAAAGTGGTCAAACAGAGTCGCTGACTGCTCCTGCGTAACCGAGACAACCTCAAAGATGAGCAGGCGGTGCAACTGCAGGAGCTACTGGCCGCCAATCAGCCGCTGACCACTGTTTACGTGCTCAAGGACGCCCTGAAAGAGATCTGGCATGCCCCCAGCGTGCGTGAAGGCTGGCAACGCTGGAGGATCTGGTTACGTCATGCACGGGACAGTGATCTGGCACCGCTACAGCGCTTTGCCCGAAACCTCAAACGCTACGTCCGAGGCATCCTCGCCAGTGCTCGCTTCCCCATGCGCACCAGCCAGTTGGAAGGGGTGAACAACCGCATCAAGGTGATCAAACGCATGGCCTATGGCTTCAGGGACTCGGATTACTTCTTCCTGAAAATCAAGGCTGCCTTCTCCGGGAAAGCGCGATGAACCAAAAAAATGGCCGCAACAGCGGCCAAAAGGGAGGTTTAACGGTTTAGCCGCCGGTCATGTTCATAAACCGCAGCACTTGTACGTCGTCGTTCAAGCGGAAGTCATGGCCCCAGGGTTTGCGGGCGATGGCACCGAGCAGGGCGTCGCGAATCCGTGCCGGCTCGCCGGGATAACGGCGCAGGATGGCCTTCAGATCCAGCCCGTGTTCATTGCCCAGGCACAGCAACAAGCGGCCCTCGGCAGTCAAACGAACGCGGTTGCAGCTGGCGCAGAAGTTGTGACTATGGGGCGAGATAAAGCCGATACGGGTGTTGTCCACCCCCGGAATGCGCCAGTAACGGGACGGTCCCTGGGTTGATTCGGCAGACTCGACCAGGTCGTAGCGTTGCTCAATCAGGGCGCGCACTTCGGCACTGGAACAGAACGCCTCGGCGCGGCTGTGCTCGCTGATGGTGCCCAGGGGCATTTCTTCGATAAAGCTGAGGTCCAACTGATTGGCCACGGCGTACTCGACCAGGGCCGGTACTTCGCTGTCGTTGCGGCCTTTCATCACCACGACGTTGAGCTTGATGTGTTTAAAGCCGGCATCCTGGGCGGCGGCAATCCCGCCCAGCACCTGGCTGAGTTCGCCGGTGCGGGTGATGGCGTGGAACTTGTCGGCATCCAGGCTATCGAGGCTGATGTTCAGGCGCTTGACCCCGGCGGCATACAACCCCTGGGCATAGCGCTGCAACTGCGAACCATTGGTGGTTAACACCAGCTCGCGCAAGCCTGGCAGGCTGGCGATACGCTCGCACAGCCCGACAATGCCTTTGCGCACCAGTGGTTCACCGCCGGTGAGGCGAATCTTCTTGACCCCCATGGCGACAAACTGTTCGGCCAGCAGATACAACTCTTCCAGGCTCAGCACCTGCTGGCGCGGCAGAAAGGTCATATCCTCGGCCATGCAATACACGCAACGGAAGTCGCATCTATCCGTGATCGACATCCGTACGTAGTCGATTTCCCGGCCAAAGCTGTCCTGCAACAAGCTGCCCATCCGCACCTCTCCTGTGGGTTAGTGCAACCAGCGGGTTACTGCAACAGCGGGGAGTCTGCCCCCGCCAACTGGATACCCTGGATATCGGCGGCACCGACCAGCGTCTGCAAATACTGGGCCACGGATTTTTGCCAAACCCGCTGATACAGCTCGCGACGAATGTCCTGGGCAACGGCCTCGTAGGGCAGTTGCAGGCCTTCGATACGCTGATCAACAAACACCACATGGAAGCCATAACGGCTTTCCAGCGGCTGGCTGACCAGGCCTTGTTGCTGACGGAACAATTGCCGCTCGAACTCCGGCACGGTCTGGCCTTTGCTCAGTTGGCCAAGTGCGCCGCCCTGCTCTTTCGATGGGCAGGCCGAATGGGCCAGGGCCAACTCGGTGAAGCGCTGCGGATCAGCCTGCAATTGCACCAGCAAGGCCTCGGCCTGCTCGCGCTTGCTGATGCGCTCTTCGATGTCGTCTGGAGCGCAGTCCAGCAGAATATGCCGGGCCGCCAGCAAGGGGGCGCTGACAAAGCGTGGCAGGTTGCTGCTGTAGAAGTGCTCGCACACACTCTCATCGGCTTCCGGTACCGGCACTTCGCGCTCGATCAAGCTGCGAATCAGTGCCTCTTCCTGGCTCTCGCCGGCGCCGGCCTCGACCGTCAGGCCCAGTTCGGCACAGCGTTGCTGGAGTAGCTCACGGATGACCAGGGCCTGGGCGGCGAGGAACATGGCCTCGCTCTGCTCGGCCGCTGGGTGATATTGCAGCTCCAAGGCCAGGGCCTCGGGTTCGATCAGCACGCCATTGACGCGAATCCGCGGCCAATCCTGCTCACTGCTGGCAATCAGCAGCGGCTCGGCATCGGGCGCTGGGGCGGGATCGAAGGCGACCACCGCGCTGGCGGCTGCCTGCGGCACCTCTTGGGCCAACTCGGCATCCAGCAAGGGGTTGGCCAAGGGCTTATCGCCACCACAACCACCCGAGCCACCGTTAGTACCACCACATCCACAAGCCATGCTGACCTCCTGCGTTGTTGACCCGCGCGCGGCAAGCCGGCGCCCCATCAACAACAGCGTTGATTCTTGAACTACTCAATAGCGTGAAACTGAACTGAGCGCGGCATAAACCGGCAACCGTTGCAGGCTGGGCGAGCGGCCCCATCACGGAGCTCGAACCCTAACCACCCTGCGGTCACCTGCAGCGCTCAATCCAAGAGACTTCGCCCTCTCCCGGCGGGAGGGGGCGAATTGTATCAGCCCTTTTGCCGCACGATCTGATAGCGACGGCCCAGGTACCAGACTGGCGCACTGACGATGTGTACCAGACGGGTGAACGGGAACAGTACGAACAGGGTCAGACCAAGGAACACGTGCAGCTTGTACACCAGGCCCACCGCGGCGATCGATTCAGCGGCTTGCACCGGCTGCAGAGTCACGGTGTATTGCGCCCAGTCGGCCAGCATTACCATCACCGAACCGTCCATGTGCTGGGTCGAGGCGACGATGGTCAACAGGCCGAGCACCAACTGCGCCAACAGCACCAGCAGGATCAGCACGTCGGAGGTGGTGGACGAGGCCCGCACGCGGTCATCGCCCAGACGACGCTTGACCAGCATCAGCAAGCCGATCAGGCACAGGGCGCCGAAGAAGCCGCCGGAAACCATGGCCAGCAACTGCTTGTTCTCAGTGCTGATGACATGGTGGTACAGCGATGCCGGCATCAGCAGACCAACGAAGTGCCCCGCCAGCACGAACAGCACGCCGACGTGGAACAGGTTGCTGGCGATGCGCATATAGCGCTGCTCGGCCGCGTTACGGTTGAACACCTGGCTGGAACCGGCCTTCCAGGAGTACTGCGACAGATCGAAGCGCGCCCAGCTGCCGATCAGGCAGATGGCCAACGCGACATAGGGATAAACCCCGAACATCAACAAGTTCAACTTAGACATTACGTGCCTCCTGGGTCAGTTCAGTGGCTAACCCATCTTGTTTGAAATCGACCCAATGCAAGGGAATGGCAGACTCTTCGCGGGCCTTGCCAGGACCACTGGCCTTACTTGGGCAGCGGTCCTGTTGCTCGGCTTGCATAAAGTCCACGGCTTCCTCTTCCCAGATTTTGTCCAGGGCTTCGAGCGAGTCGTCACGGACTTCCGCGGCAACCTGTTCACGCACCTCAGCCATGGCCTCCTGCGGCTCAACCCCGGCGATTTGCAGCAATGCCCGGAAGCAGCCGGCATAAGCGCTTTCGCGCTCATCCAGGCGAGCCGCCAGCAGGGCCAGCAAATGCGCGACATCGGCCAGGCCCTCGCGGGCCTCCAGGTCTTCGCGGGTAGCCAGGTACTCCAGGTACAGCGGGATGTAATCAGGCAGCTCTTTGACGCCGATGGCAAAACCGGCCTCTTCGTACTGCGCCATCATGTCGACCATGGCCTGGCCGCGGTCGCGAGACTCGCCATGCACATGTTCAAACAGCAACAGCGACAGCGAGCGGCCGCGGCCGAACAGAGCACCGTAGTGCTCCTGGCCATCCATCAGGTCGTTCTCGCAGATCAGTTCGAGCAGCTCGTGCAGCGCATTGCGCTGCTCCGGGCTGATTTCACGACTGGCTGCAATGGCCTGATCCAACTCGTCCCGCCCGTCCTGTAGTGCCTCGGTGGGGTAATCCAGGAGCAGGGAAATTACCTTGAGGATTTGCATGTTTAATCCTCCCACAACTGCACGGTTTTCAGGATGTCGCGCTTGTTGGCCTTCTTGGCGCCGAACATGTTGGTGTCCGAACTGCCGCTGCAACCACTGCCGAAGCTGAAACCACAGCCCGAACGCTCGCCGAAGGCATCGCTCATGGCGTCTTCACGGTGCGCACTCGGCACCACGAAACGGTCTTCGTAGTTGGCAATGGCCAGGTAGCGGTACATGTCCTCAACCTGGGCTACGGACAGACCCACTTCGTCCAGCACCTTGAGGTCCTGTACGCCGTCGACCTGCTCGGCACGCTTGTAGGCGCGCATCGCCAGCAGACGCTTGAGCGCCAGCTTGACCGGAGCCACATCCCCTGCGGTCAGCAGGTTGGCCAGGTAACGCAGCGGAATGCGCAGGCTGTCGACATCCGGGATCACCCCGTTCATGCCTACGGTGCCAGCGGTAGCGGCGTTCTGGATCGGCGACAGCGGCGGTACGTACCAAACCATCGGCAGCGTGCGATATTCCGGGTGCAGCGGCAGAGCCAGCTTCCAGTCCACAGCCATCATGTACACCGGCGAACGCTGGGCGGCATTGATTACCGACTGCGGTACGCCATCGGCCAGGGCCTGCTTGATCACGGCTGGATCATGCGGGTCAAGGAAGATGTCCAGTTGCTTCTGGTACAGGTCCTGCTCGTTCGGCGTGCTGGCCACTTCATGGATGCGGTCGGCATCGTAGAGCAACACGCCGAGGTAGCGGATACGGCCCACACAGGTTTCCGAGCACACGGTCGGCATGCCGGCTTCGATACGCGGGTAGCAGAAGATGCACTTCTCGGATTTACCGCTCTTCCAGTTGAAGTAGATCTTCTTGTACGGGCAGCCGCTGATGCACATCCGCCAGCCGCGGCACTTTTCCTGGTCGATGAGGACGATACCGTCTTCTTCACGCTTGTAGATCGCGCCGCTTGGGCACGAGGCTGCGCACGCCGGGTTCAGGCAGTGCTCGCACAGACGCGGCAGGTACATCATGAAAGTATTTTCATACTCACCGTAGATGTCGGCCTGGATCTGGTCGAAGTTCTTGTCCTTACGGCGCTTGGCGAACTCGGTACCGAGAATTTCTTCCCAGTTTGGACCCCACTCGATCTTCTGCATGCGCTTGCCGCTAATCACCGAGCGCGGCCGTGCGGTCGGCTGGTGCTCACCCAATGGGGCGGTGTGCAAGTGCTGGTAGTCGAAGTCGAACGGCTCATAGTAGTCGTCGATAGTTGGCATGTTCGGGTTGGCGAAGATGTTCGCCAGCACGCGGAATTTGCCGCCGATCTTCGGGTTGATCGAACCGTCTTTGTTACGCACCCAGCCGCCGCGCCATTTGTCTTGGTTTTCCCACTCTTTCGGGTAACCGATACCAGGCTTGGTTTCAACGTTGTTGAACCAGGCGTATTCCATGCCTTCACGGCTGGTCCAGACGTTTTTGCAGGTGATTGAACAGGTGTGGCAACCAATGCACTTGTCCAGGTTCAACACCATGCCAACTTGTGAACGAATCTTCATGGCATTAATCCTCAGAGGTCTTTTGGCAGGGGTTGTGGCAGAGCGTCGCCGCCCAGGCCGCCGACATCAGTGCCGTCAAGCCAGTCCACCTTGCTCATCTTGCGTACCACCACAAATTCATCGCGGTTACAGCCCACGGTGCCGTAGTAGTTGAAGCCGTACGCCTGTTGTGCATAGCCACCGATCATATGGGTCGGTTTAAGCAGCACACGGGTTACCGAGTTGTGGTGACCACCACGGGTCTTGGTGGTTTCCGAGCCTGGTACGTTCACGATCCGCTCTTGGGCGTGATACATGATCACCATGCCGTCTTTAACCCGCTGGCTGACCACTGCACGAGCGGTCAGGGCGCCGTTGGCGTTGAAGCATTCGACCCAGTCGTTGTCCTCGATGCCGGCACGCTTGGCGTCGGTTTCCGAGAGCCAAACAATCGGACCACCACGGCTCAGGGTGAGCATGATCAGGTTGTCGCTGTAAGTACTGTGAATACCCCACTTCTGGTGCGGAGTAATCCAGTTCAGCACGATCTCGGTGTTGCCGTTGCTGCGTTTGCCCTTCACCGCGCCAATGGTGCGGGTGTTGACCGGTGGCCGGTAGCTCATCAGCTCCTCACCAAAGGCCTGCATCCACGGGTGATCCTGGAAGAACTGCTGGCGGCCGGTAATGGTGCGCCATGGGATGTACTCATGGACGTTGGTGTAACCGGCGTTGTAGCTCACATGCTCATCTTCCAGACCAGACCAGGTCGGGCTGGAGATGATCTTGCGTGGTTGTGCCTGAATATCGCGGAAGCGAATGGCTTCGTGCTCTTTCGGCAGCGCCAGGTGGCTGTGATCCAGACCGGTGAACTCAGAGAGTGCCGCCCACGCCTTGACCGCTACGTGACCGTTGGTTTCTGGCGCCAGGGACAGAATCACTTCACAGGCATCAATCGCGCTGTCGATGTTTGGACGGCCTTTGCTGACGCCCTCATCACGCACCTTGTGGTTCAACTCACCGAGGAAATCGACCTCGTGCTGAGTGTTCCAGTTGATGCCCTTGCCGCCGTTGCCGTTCTTGTCCAGCAATGGGCCGAGCGAGGTGAACTTCTTGTACACGTTCGGGTAGTCACGCTCGACAACGCGCATGTTCGGGCAGTTCTTGCCCGGCTGCGGTGCTTCGCCCGACGTTTTCCAGTCGGTGCCGCCAAACGGCTGCGCCAGTTCGCCAGCGGTATCGTGCAGCAACGGGGTGGTAACAAAGTCCTGCTCGACGCCCAGGTGGCCGACCGCCATTTCCGAGAAGCGCTTGGCAATGCCCTTGTAGATTTCCCAGTCGGAACGCGATTCCCACGCCGGGTCGATAGCGGCCGACAGCGGGTGAATGAACGGGTGCATGTCCGAGGTGTTCATGTCGTCTTTCTCGTACCAGGTCGCCGTCGGCAACACGATATCCGAGTAAACGCAGGTCGAGGACATACGGAAGTCCAGGGTGGTAACCAGATCGAGCTTGCCGATCGCGCCTTCATCCACCCACTCGACATCCGTCGGCTTGACGTCGCCGATCTTGCCGAGGTCTTCGTTCATCACGCCGTTTTTAGTACCCAACAGGTACTTGAGCATGTACTCGTGGCCTTTGCCCGAGCTGCCCAGCAGGTTGGAACGCCACACGAACATGTTGCGCGGGAAGTTGTCCGGGTGATCCGGCTGCTCACAGGAGAAGCGCAGCGAGCCGTCTTGCAACGACTTGGTCACGTAGTCCACTGGCGACATGCCGGCAGCGGCCGCATCTTTGGTGATTTGCAGCGGGTTACGATTGAGCTGCGGAGCGCTTGGCAACCAGCCGCCACGCTCGGCGCGGATGTTGTAATCCAGAGCATGCTCGGGGAACTGCGATTTGTCGGCCAGCGGCGAGAGCACTTCGTGCATGCTCATCTTCTCGTGGCGCCACTGCGAACTGTGGTTGTAGAAGAAGCTGGTGCCGTTCATTTGACGCGGCGCAGGGCTCCAGTCCAGGCCGAAGGCCAGTGGCAACCAACCGCACTGCGGACGCAGTTTTTCCTGACCCACATAGTGAGCCCAGCCACCGCCGGTCTGACCTACGCAACCACACAACATCAACATGTTGATCAGGCCACGGTAGTTCATGTCCATGTGGTACCAGTGGTTCATCGCCGCACCGACGATGATCATGGAACGACCCTTGGTCTTGTCGGCGTTGTCAGCGAACTCACGGGCGATCTGGATCGCCTTCTCACGGCTAACGCCAGTGATCAGTTCCTGCCAGGCTGGGGTGCCCGGAACGCTGGCATCGTTGTAGTCCTTGGCGACGTTAGCGCCACCCAGACCACGGTCGATGGCCAGGTTGGCCGCCGACAGGTCGAATACAGTGGCGACTTTCGCCTGGCTACCGTCGGCCAGGGTAATGGTGCGCACCGGTACGCGACGCAGTTGCACTTCTTCGCCGGCTACGTGCTGGAAGTGCTCGTGGGTCTGGCCACCGAAGTACGGGAAGGCCACTTCGGCCACGCCTTCGCCGATCAGGCTCAGCTGCAGATCGATTTCGCGACCCTCGTTGCCTTCCAGGGCCTGGATGTTCCACTTGCCCTTCTCACCCCAGCGATAGCCGATCGAACCCAATGGCGACACCAGCTCATTGCTGTTGGCATCCAGAGCGATGGTTTTCCACTCGGGGTTGTTCTCTTGGCCGAGGTTGTCGGCGAGGTCGGAAGCACGCAGGAAGCGATCCGGCTGGTAGCTGCCCTCGGCGTGATCCTTGAGCAACACCAGTACCGGCAAGTCGGTGTAGCGCTTGGCGTAATCTTTGAAGTAAGCGCTTGGCTTGTCGAGGTGGAACTCTTTGAAAATAACGTGGTTGAACGCCTGCGCCAGCGCCGCGTCGGTGCCCTGCTTGGGGTTCAGCCACAGGTCGGTAAGCTTGGCCACCTCGGAATAGTCCGGGGTGATGGCGACAGTCTTGGTGCCCTTGTAACGCACTTCGGTGAAGAAGTGGGCGTCCGGGGTACGGGTCTGTGGAACGTTGGAGCCCCAGGCGATGATGTAGTTGGAGTTGTACCAGTCGGCCGATTCCGGCACGTCGGTCTGCTCACCCCATACCTGCGGCGAAGCCGGCGGCAGGTCGCAATACCAGTCGTAGAACGACAGGCAGGCGCCACCGATCAGCGACAGGTAACGAGCGCCTGCGGCGTAGCTGACCATCGACATGGCCGGGATCGGCGAGAAGCCCACCACGCGGTCAGGACCAAACTTCTTCACGGTGAAGACGTTGGCCGCAGCAATCATTTCGTTGGCTTCGTCCCAGCTGGAACGAATAAAGCCACCCATGCCGCGCTTGCTCTTGTACGACTCGGCCTTGACCGGATCAGAGACAATGCTCGCCCAGGCATCTACCGGGCCCATGGTCAGACGCGCTTCACGCCACAGCTTGAGCAGCGGCTTGCGGATTTTCGGGTACTTCAGACGGTTGGCGCTGTAGATGTACCAGCTGTAGCTGGCACCACGCGGACAGCCGCGCGGTTCATGGTTCGGCAAGTCGTTGCGGGTACGCGGGTAGTCGGTCTGCTGGGTTTCCCAGGTGATCAGGCCGTTCTTCACGTAGATCTTCCAGGAACACGATCCGGTGCAGTTCACCCCGTGGGTGGAACGCACGATCTTGTCGTACTGCCAGCGGGCGCGATAGACGTTTTCCCAATCGCGGGACTCAACACGAGTCTCGCCATGGCCGTCGGCAAATTCACCCTGCTTGCGATTAAAGAAACGCAGTTGGTCGAGTAAGTGGCTCATCTCTTTTCCTCTCAGGCCGGCAGCGAAATAGCCGCCACCGGCACAGTCAATAACGGTTCAGGCGTCGATCCAGATTCTTAACAAGGCATCTCTGCGCCTTTTCTGGCGTAGCTCCACCAAGTCAGCACGATGCAGCTGACATAAAAGCCGACAAACGCGTACAGGGCCATTTGCGGGCCGCCAGTCAGCGCCATCGAAGTGCCAAAGGATTTGGGGATAAAGAACGCACCATAAGCGGCCATCGCCGAGCTAAAGCCCAACACCGCAGCGGCTTCCTTACCGGCGTTCTTACCCGCCTGCTCCTGTTCTTCCTTGCTCTTACCCGCGCTCAAGCGCTCGTGCTGAGTGCGGAAAATTACCGGAATCATGCGGAAGGTCGAACCGTTGCCCACACCTGTGGTCACGAACAGCAGCATGAACATGGCCAGGAAGCCGTAGAAGTTGCCCTCACTGCCGGCCTGGGGCAAAAAGTGTAGCACGCCGAACACCGCAGCAATCATCACCACGAAGTTCCACAGGGTCACCTGGGCGCCGCCCATTTTGTCGGCCAACCAGCCGCCAACCGGACGAATCAGGGCGCCCACCAGTGGACCAAGGAAGGCGAACTTGAGCGGGTCAACACCTGGGAACTGAGTCTTGATCAGCATCGGCAAGCCGGCGGCAAAACCAATGAACGAACCGAAGGTGGCCAGATACAGCCAGCACATCAACCAGTTGTGCTTGCGCTTGAAGATCACCGCCTGCTCGCTGAACGAGGCCTTGGCGCTGGTCAGGTCATTCATGCCGAACCAGGCTGCAAGGGTTACCGCCAGAATGAACGGCACCCAGATGAAACCGGCGTTCTGCAGCCACAGTTGGCTGCCATCAGGCAGGTTCTGCGGAGCGCCACCGAGGGCGCCGAAGATGCCCACCGAAATCACCAGCGGCACGCCGAACTGCATCACCGAAACACCGAGGTTACCCAGGCCTGCGTTCATCCCCAGCGCAGTGCCCTGCTGGGCCTTGGGGTAGAAGAAGCTGATGTTGGACATGCTCGAGGCGAAGTTGCCGCCACCGAAGCCGCACAACAGGGCGATCAACACAAACACGTTGTAAGGCGTGCTGGTGTCCTGCACCGCAAAGCCCATCCACAGCGCAGGCGCCAGCAAGGAGGCGGTGCTCAATGCGGTCCAGCGACGGCCACCGAAGATCGGCACCATAAATGAGTAGAAAATCCGCAGGGTGGCACCGGACAGGCCCGGCAAGGCTGCCAGCCAGAACAGTTGGTCGGTGCTGAAGGTGAAGCCGATGCTGTTGAGACGGACGATCACCGTGCTCCACACCATCCACACGGCGAACGCCAGCAGCAGCGCCGGAATCGAAATCCACAGGTTGCGGGTGGCAATTGCCTTGCCGCCGGCAGCCCAGAAGTGGCTGTCTTCCGGGCGCCAGTCGTCAATCACCGGCCCCTGTTTGGGCACTGTGCCCGTCACCGCTTTTTTTGTGGCTGACATGCTTTTCTCCTTGAACAAATCTGGCGTCGCCAGGCAGCGGGCTTTATGCGTCGCTGCCCATCATTGGGGTTTTGCGGACTTCGCTGAGGTACATCCAGATCAGCGAGACCCAGACCACCCCGTACATCAACATGAAGCAGGACGAACGCACGCCGGTGAGATCCACCAGGGCGCCGAACATGATCGGCAGCACGAAACCACCCAGGCCGCCAGCCAGGCCGACGATCCCGGAGATCGCGCCCATGTTTTGCGGATAGTCATTGGAGATGTACTTGAACACCGAGGCCTTGCCGAAGGCGAAGGCGATGCCCATGACAAACAGCAGCACGGTGAACAGCACAGGGTTCAGGCCAATGTGGAAGTTCTGCGGGCCGTTGACGGTCTGGATCACCAGGTCGGTCTGCGGGTAGGACAGCAGGAACAGGCAGACCCAGCTCACCCACATCACCCACCAGGTCACGCTGTGGGCGCCCCACTTGTCCGACATCCAGCCGCCAATGGCGCGCAACACGCCACCCGGCAGGGAAAAAGCCGCTGCCAGCAAGGCCGCGGTCTGCAGAGTGAAGCCGTATTCCTGCACGTAGTATTTGGTCATCCACAGGGCCAGGGCCACGTAGCCACCGAAGACGATCGAGTAGTACTGGCAGTAGCGCCACACTTTCGGGTCTTTCAGGGTGCGCAACTGATCAGCCAGGGAGACCGAACTCGGTACGCGGTGGGCCTTGTTCTCGTAGGTGGTGAACCAGAACAACAAGGCGGTGATAAACATGATCGCCGAGTAGACCTTGGGCACCATCTGCCAACTGGCCGCGGCAATGATCGCCGGGGCAACAAACTTGGTGACTGCAGCGCCCGCGTTGCCGGCGCCGAAGATGCCCATCGCGGTGCCCTGGGTGGTCTTGTCGAACCACTTGGCCACGTAGGCGATGCCCACCGAGAACGAGCCGCCGGCCAGGCCGACAAACAAGCCCAGCACCAGGAAGTGCCAGTATTCAGTGGCCAGGCTGATCATGTAGATCGGCAGCACACACACCAGCATCAGGATGAAGAACACGATGCGCCCACCGAACTTGTCGGTCAGCAGGCCCAGCGGTAAGCGAATCAGCGAGCCGGTCAGCACCGGCGTCGCCGCCAACAAGCCAAACTGGGTTTCGTTTAGTTGCAACAGCTCCTTAACCGGGACACCAAGTACAGCGAACATCATCCAGATCATGAAACAAATCGTAAATGCCAGGGTACTCATACCCAGCACCAAGCCTTGTTGAACCTTCACACTCGCCATGACGGACTCCTAATCCGGTTACCATGTGTCGCACACTAGGTAGTCAACTGTGCCTGGGAATTGATTTAGGTCAAGTCGCGAGTGCGGGGCGAACCCCTACCCTGCGCGCCCCTACCACTTAAGTGATAGCCTCTTAATTCAGCGATAAGTCCTTAAATAACAGTGCCTTAGCCACTTAGGCTGGGTATCGGGAAGGCCCTGGGGGCAGCCCAGGTTCTTTGGAGGTAGTAGTGTCATGTTGAAGTGGATGCGCAGCTCATTGCCGGCCCGTGCCGGTCTTGCCGTGCTGCTGATTGCTGTCCTTGCGCTGGCCAGCGCGTTGAGTGCCGGGGTGATTGCCTGGCTCAGCCAGGATGATGCCGCCGCCATCAATACCGCCGGATCATTACGCATGGCCACCTACCAGTTGAGCTGGAAGTTGCAGGCCAATGAGCCGCGCGAGCAGATTGACGCCCTGGTGAGCAAGTTCGAACAACGTCTGGGCAGCAGCAACCTGCACAAGGTGCTGGAGAGCGATCCCCACGCGCCGCTGCAGAGCGCCTACCTGCAATTGCAAAGCAACTGGCACAACAACCTGCGCCCGGCATTGGCCAGCGATGATCGCCGGCAGTTTCTCGACCAGGCCGACGCCTTTGTCGAACAGCTCAACCACTTCGTCCTGTTGCTGCAGCAAAAGAGCGAACGCAAGCAAAACTGGCAGCAGAACATCCAGAGCGCTTCCTTATTTATTACCGTGCTGATTCTGTTGATCGGCATGTACGAGCTGCAAACCGACGTCATCACCCCTCTGCAGTACCTGACCAGCGCCGCCGAGCGCTTCCGCGATGGCGATCACTCGGCGCGGGTGGAGTTCCAGTCGGAAGACGAACTCGGGCAGATGGCCGAAAGCTTCAACGCCATGGCCGATGCCATCGAGGAGTCGCATCGCACCCTGGAAAGCCGCGTCGAGCAAAAAACCGCGTCCCTCAACCAGACCAATGCCGCCTTGCAATTGCTGTTCTTCAGCAGCCGACAACTGGCCAGCCAACTGACCAGCGCCGGCCAACTGGACCTGCTGATCGACAATTTCCAGGCCCTGATCCCCGGCTTGCGCCTGACCCTGTGCCTGCATGGCAGCCCGCACAAACCGGCGGAGCAGTTAATCGCCCTGCATGGCAGCGAATCGCGGGAAATCTGCTCACGCAACAACTGCGGCACCTGCGAACGGCAACTCAAGCCCAACCTGCAGATCTTCCCGGTCAGCAACCAGGGCAACAGCCTGGGCGAGCTGAGCGCCAATTTCATCGACGGCCACCACCCGCAAAGCTCGGAAAACGAACTGATCCAGGCCCTCGCCGACCTGATCGGCACGGCGCTGTCCCTGGAGCGTCAGCGTGAACAGGATCACCGCCTGCTGTTGTTCGACGAGCGCACCATCATCGCCCGCGAGCTGCATGACTCCCTGGCCCAGGCGCTGTCTTACATGAAACTGCAGGTCAGCCGCCTGCAAACCCTGATGCGCCGCGGCGAAAGCGCCGAGCAGCTGTTTGCCGTCAGCGAGGAGATTCGCGAAGGCCTCAACAATGCCTACCGCCAGTTGCGTGAATTGCTCACCACCTTCCGCCTGCAAATCCAGGGCAACGGCCTGGATCAGGCGCTGGACGATACGGTGCGTGAATTTGCCGAGCGTGGCGCCTTCGAGGTGCTGCTGCAGGTCGAACCGCTGGCCTTCACTCTGAATGCCAGCGAACAGATTCACCTGCTGCAGATTGCCCGCGAGGCCCTCTCCAACTGCGCCCGTCACGCCCATGCCAAGCACGTCAAAGTCCACCTGAGCCAGCAAGGCGAATATATCGAACTGCTGATCAACGATGACGGCTGCGGCATCAGCGCCCCCCATAACCCCCGCCAGCATCACGGCATGACCATCATGCAGGAGCGCACGCGCAGCCTGCATGGACAACTCGACGTGAGCCACAACACGCCCCACGGCACCCGTATTCACTTGAGATTCCAACCGGGCTTTCTCGGTCGCAATGCAGAGGATTCACCCCCATGAACACGCCCCCCGCAACCACCCCGACGTGCGCCCGCATCCTCCTGGTCGATGACCACCCGATGATGCGCCGCGGTATTCGTCAGTTGCTGGAGCTGGAAGACGACTTCCTGATCGTCGGCGAAGCCAACAACGGTGAAGAAGCCCTGGAGCTGATCGACAGCCTGCAGCCGCAACTGATCCTGCTGGACAACAACATGCCGCAGATGAACGGGGTGGAAACCCTCAAGCGCCTGCGCCAGATCGGCTACAGCGGCAAGATCCTGCTGTTCACCGTCTCCGATGCCGAAAAAGACGTGCGCGACGCCCTGCGCTTTGGCGCCGACGGCTATTTGCTCAAGGACATGGAGCCGGAAAAACTCATCCAGCAGGTGCGCGTCGCCTTACGTGGCGAGCTGGTCATCAGCCCGACCCTGACCCGCGTCCTGGCCCAGGCCCTGCGCGAGCCGCAAGCCACACCCCAGGCCGAACTCACCGAACGCGAGCGCCAGGTGCTGAAGATGATTGCCGGCGGCAACAGCAACAAAATGATCGGCCGCAAATTGGGCATCACCGAAGGCACGGTCAAGGTTCATGTAAAAAACCTGCTGCACAAGCTCGGCCTGCGCTCACGGGTCGAGGCCGCCGTATGGGCCATGGAGCATGTCGCCAACTGAACCGCCGCGCCGCCCTCAAGGGCCAGCACCGGCCCGGCGGCGCAGCAAATAGCTGTCCATGATCCAGCCATGCTGCTCGCGCAGCTCAACGCGGCGACGGCGCAGGGTCTCGGCGACATCGTCTAGCGCCCCGGCGATCAGCACTTCATCCGCGGTGCCGATATAGGCGCCCCAGTAGATGTGCAGATCCTGGCCAACCAGGCGCAGGTAAGTGTCCTGGGCGTCGAGCATCACCAGCACGCTATCCAACCCCGCCGGGAAGCCGGCTTCGGCCAGGCGCCGCGCCGGGGTGATCTGCACGGCCTGGCCGATGCTGTTGAAGCAGACCCTATGCTTGGCCGCCAGGGCTTGCAGGCTGGTGATGCCGGGGATCACCTGGTACTCGATCTGCTCGCCGCTGTTGAGAACTATCTGTTCGACGATGCGCAGGGTGCTGTCGTACAGCGCCGGGTCACCCCAGACCAGAAAGGCGCCGGTTTCGCCGTCGCGCAGTTGCTCGCGAATCATCCTCTCGAACACCTGCTGCTTGTCCTGATTGAGATCGACCACGCTGGCGCGATAATCCGCCACATCGCGCACCCGCCCCGGGCAGTCGGCGCTAACAAAGCGGTAGTCGCGGCCCTGGATAAAGCGCTCGCAAATGGTCTTGCGCAGGCCGATCAGGCTGTCCTTGGCGCTGCCCTTGTCCATCAGGAAGAACACGTCCGTGCGGTTCAGCGCGTTGATCGCCTGCACCGTCAGGTAGTCCGGGTCGCCGGCGCCGATGCCGATAAGCAACAGGGTTTTCATAAGGCGGTCTCCAGGCTGCCGGCTACAACCGGCAGCGAATCAATATGTCGGTAGTCGGCGCCCAGCTCAGTGGCTAATTGGCGCGCGCGGCCGAGGCGGATCGGCGCACTTTCGATATCCACCAGCAGCGCCGGGCAGGCGCTCGGGGTTAAGGCTGGCCAATCGCGCAGGCGGCCATCGGTGATGATCAGTAAACGCTGACGCTCGGCCGGGTGCAGGCGCTGGCGCCGTACCTGCCAGTCGGCAGCCTGTTGGATGGCCGCCAGCAACGGCGTGCCGCCGCCCGCGCCCAGCTCGGCGAGCCACTGCGGCAAGGCCTGGGAAGGCTTCTGCCCCTGCCACAACCACTGCGCCTGGCGCCCGCTGGCGTGCAGCACGGCCAGGCGCGCACGTTGCCGGCGCGCCTGCTCGAACACGGCACTGAGCAAGCCCTTGGCTTTACTCAGCGCGCCATGCCGGCGGGTCGAGGCCGAGGCGTCGACAATCACCAGCCAGAGTTCAGCGGGTTTACTACTGCGTGGTCGTAACAGTAATTCCTGGCGGCTGCGCGGGCGCCCCTTAAGCAGGCTTGCCGGCCAGTCGATACGACCCGCCGCGCCACTGCGACGGGCGCCGCTGCGTCCACCGCCCAAAGTGCCGGGGGCTGTTCTGGCATCCGCACCAGGGGCTGTGCGCGGGCGGATGCCTAGGGCTTTTTTGTCCAGCGCGGCGGTTCACGCCGGACGCCGAGGCTCTGCGCCTGGGCGGGTAATTCGCCCCACTGCCCTTCGCCTTGCGGTGTTTGTGGCTGCTCACTGGTGGCGCTGTGGTCGGGCTGCGTTTGCGGCTGCGGGGGTTGCGCGGCAGGCGGCGGATTTTGGCGGCGACGATGACGCAGAACGAACGCCTCCACCGCATCAATATCCACCACCTCGATATGTGCAGCACCACGCCAGGCGGCATGAGCGCGGGCGGCGCGCAGCCAGACCAGATCGGCGCGCAGGCCATCCACCGCAGCAGCAAAACAGCGCTGACTGATCTGCTCCAGGGCGGCGTCATCCAGCGGGATCGCCGCCAGCCGCACACGAGCGCTCTGGCAACACTCGCGCAGTTGATCCTGCTGCGCTTGCCAGTGCTCAAGAAACGCCTGCGGATCGGCATCAAAGGCCAGCCGGCGCCGCACAATCTCCGCGCGCTGAGCTGGTTGCGGCTGGGCATCCAGGGCCAGGTTAAGGCCGAAGCGATCGAGCAGTTGCGGGCGCAACTCGCCCTCTTCCGCGTTCATGGTGCCGATCAGCACAAAACGCGCGGCATGCCGATGGGAGATGCCGTCGCGCTCGATATGGTTGACCCCGCTGGCGGCGGCATCCAGCAGCAGATCGACCAGATGATCGGGCAACAGATTGACCTCATCGACATACAGCACGCCGCCATTGGCCTTGGCCAGCAGACCGGGGGAAAACTGCGCGCGGCCCTCGCCCAGCGCAGCGTCCAGATCGAGGGTGCCGACGATGCGCTCCTCGCTCGCGCCCAGCGGCAGGGTGACAAAGCTGCCGCTAGCCAGCAGATCAGCCAGGCCACGGGCCAGGGTCGACTTGGCCATGCCGCGTGGCCCTTCGATCAGCACGCCGCCAATCGCCGGATCAATGGCCGCCAGGCACAGCGCCAGTTTCAGCTCATCGGCGGCGACCACGGCGGCGAGGGGGAAGTGGTATTCGGTCATGGTCGTGATCCGTTCGGGCAAACGTAGGGTGGGTTGGCGGCGCAGAACGGCGGACTTGCAACCACACAGGACGATAGCGCGCCGCGTAACCCACCAGCCGATGGTATGCGTTGCGCCGATGGTGGGTTACGCCGCATCCAGACTGGCGTGATGCTTGGCAATGCTGGCATGCGGCTAACCCACCCTACGCTCCGGTGAGCGCGAACGAGCGCTGCGTAGCCCGGATGCAATCCGGGAATATCGAGTGCAAATGCCTCGGATTTTATCCGGGCTACGAACGTGATCATGCTTCCTCGCTATCAATCAGCAGGTTTTCCAGGGCTTCGCGGTACTCGCCGGGGTGCTGCCAGAGGCCGCGTTGCTGGGCTTCGAGCAGGCGCTCGAGGATGTCCTGCAGGGCGCCGGGGTTGTGCTGCTGGATAAAGTCGCGGGTGCTTTTGTCGAGCAGATAGGCATCGGTGAGCAGCGCGTACTGGTGGTCGTCGACCAGTTCGCTGGTGGCGTCGAAGGCAAACAAATAGTCGATGGTCGCCGCCAGCTCGAACGCGCCCTTGTAGCCGTGGCGCTGCATGCCCTCGATCCACTTGGGGTTGGCCGCACGGGCGCGCACCACGCGGTTGAGTTCTTCCTTCAGGGTGCGGATACGCGGGGTATCGGGCTGGCTGTTATCGCCGTGGTAGCTGGCCACCTTGGCCCCGCGCAGGGTTTCCACCGCCGCGAGCATGCCGCCCTGGAACTGGTAGTAGTCGTTGGAATCGAGGATGTCGTGCTCGCGGTTGTCTTGGTTGTGCAGCACCGCCTGCATCTGCTCCAGACGCTCGGCGAACTGCCCACGCGCCGGGGCGCCTTCGCTGTGCGTGCCGTAGGCGTAGCCGCCCCAGTTCAGGTAAACCTCGGCCAGGTCCTCGCGGGTTTGCCACAGACGCTCTTCGATGGCGTTCTGCACGCCCGCGCCATAGGCTCCCGGTTTGGAGCCGAACACCCGCCAGCCGGCCTGTTTACGCGCCTCGTGTTCATCCAGGCCGCTGTCCTGCAGGGCCAGGGACTCGCGCCAGACCCGCGCCGACAGCGGATTCATATCCTCCGGCTCATCGAGATCGACGACTGCCTGCACCGCATCGTCGAACAGGCGGATCAGGTTGCTAAAGGCATCGCGGAAGAACCCGGACACGCGCAGGGTCACGTCCACCCGCGGGCGGCCGAGCTGCTCCAGCGGCATAACCTCAAAGCGTTCGACACGCTGGCTGCCGGCCAGCCACAGCGGACGCACACCGAGTAGGGCCAGAGCCTGGGCCATATCGTCGCCGCCGGTGCGCATGGTCGCCGTGCCCCACATCGACAGGCCGAGCTGACGCAGGTGGTCGCCGTGGTCCTGCAGATGCCGCTCCAGCAGCCGATCCGCCGCCTGCACGCCGATTCGCCAGGCGGTCGGCGTGGGCAGGTTGCGCACATCGACGCTGTAGAAATTGCGCCCGGTGGGCAGTACATCCAGGCGTCCGCGACTCGGCGCGCCACTCGGCCCGGCGGGGACAAACCGCCCGCCTAGCGCAGCAAGCAGGCCATGCATCTCGGCCGGGCCGCAGGCATCCAACAGTGGTGCGATCTGCTCACGTAAACGTTGCAGCACCTGGTTAGTGTCTGCGCCAACGGCGGCGAGATCCGCAGTCTCAATCAGCTGCAAGGCCAGCAGTTCAAGGCGCTCGCGGGTATCGCCGACACTGCGCCAGGCATCAGCGCTCAGCGCGGCCAACAGCGCCGGACGCGGCCCCTGCCAGGGCGCGGCCATGTCGCAGTCGAGCGGATCGAAGCCCAGCTGCAGATCGCGGGCCAGGGCGCGCAGCAGGCTGGCGTTGCCACCCTGGCCGTCGCCACGGGGAATGCGCAACAGCGCCAGCAAGGTGTCGCGGCGCAGGCTGCCGGCCGGTGATTCGCCAAACACATGCAGGCCATCGCGGATCTGCGATTCCTTTAAATCGCACAGGTAGGCGTCGAGCTGCGGCAGCCAGCTGTTGGGATCTTCATTCAGTTGCAGGCCCAATTCGCGGTCGAGGCTGGCCTCGCGCACCTTGAGCAGAATCTCGCCGCGCAGCTCGGCGGCGCGGCGCAGGTCGAGCTGGCTGGCTTCGTAGTACTCGTCGGCCAGGCGCTCCAGATCACGCAGCGGGCCGTAGCTTTCCGCGCGGGTCAGCGGCGGCATCAGGTGGTCGATGATCACCGCCTGGGTACGCCGTTTGGCCTGGGCGCCCTCGCCCGGATCGTTGACGATAAACGGGTAGATATTTGGCAGCGGGCCGAGAGTCGCGCTCGGCCAGCACTGCTCAGACAGCCCGACGCTCTTGCCCGGCAGCCATTCCAGATTGCCGTGCTTGCCGACGTGGATCACGGCATCGGCGGCAAAGGCCTTGCGCAGCCAGCAGTAGAACGCCAGATAGCCATGGGGTGGCAGCAGATCCGGGTCGTGATACACCGCCGCCGCATCCAACTGATAACCGCGCGCCGGCTGGATGCCGACAAAGGTCAAACCAAAACGCAGGCCGGCGATCATCAGCCGGCCGCCGCGGAACATTGGGTCGCTTTGCGGCTCGCCCCAGCGTTCGCGCACTACCTGCTGGTTGGCTGCGGGCAGGCTGTGGAAGAACGCCAGGTACTCATCCAGTGCCAGGCTCTGGGCGCAGGGCCGCGCGTCGAGGCTGTCCAGATCATTGGTCACGCCGCCGAGCAGCTGGTGGATCAGCGCGGTGCCACTGTCGGGAAGATCTGCGACTGGGTAGCCCTGCTGTTCGAGCGCGCGGAGGATATTTAGCGCCGCCGCCGGGGTATCCAGGCCGACGCCATTGCCGATACGACCATCGCGGGTCGGGTAGTTGGCCAGGATCAGGGCGATGCGCTTGTCGACGTTGTGCTTGCGCGCCAGAGCAATCCAGTTGCGCGCCAGCTCGGCGACAAAGTCCATCCCCGGCAGATGGGGCTGGTAACAGACCACATCGCTCTGGCTGCGCTCGCTGCGCCAGGCCAGGCCCTTGAAGCTGATCGGCTTGGTTATCAGCCGGCCATCCAGCTCGGGCAGCACGATATGCATGGCCAGGTCGCGCGAACCCAGGCCCTGGGCATTGGCTTGCCACTGTGCGTAATTATCCAGCGCACAAATGGCTTGCAGCACCGGGATATCGCGACGGAAAGGTCGTGCGCTCGGCGCTTCCGGGTTGGACAAGGCAAAGGCCGTGGTGTTGATAATCAGGCGAGCATCAGCCTCATCCAGCCAGGCCTCAACCTGAGCCAGGCAAGCCGCTTCCTTGAGGCTGGCCACGGCAATCGGCAGCGGATTAAGGCCCTGGGCCTGCAAGCGCTGGCAGAACACATCGATAAACCCGGTATTCGCCGCCTGCACCTGGGTGCGGTAGAACAGCAGCGCCACCACGGGTGAACCGGCCCGCCAGTTGGCTTGCCAATCGGCCAGGCTCGGATTGCTGCACTGCGGGTGATACAGGCCCACCCGCGGCAGCGGCTGCGGGTCGTTCCAGGGGTAGTCACGCTGCAGCCAGTGGCTGGCGATGCAGTCGAATAGCTGCAGCGCATTGGCCGCGCCGCCCTGGCGCAGGAACTGCCAGAGCCGCTCGGCCTCGGCCAGCGGCACGCTACTCAACGCCATCAGTTCTGGATCAGGATTGTCGCAACCCGGCACCATGATGACTTGCGCGCCGCGCTCGGCCAGTTCGACCAGCCGCTCGATGCCGTAGCGCCAGTAACTGACGCCACCGTGTACGGCTATCAGGATGACCTTGGCGTGCTGCAGCACCTGCTCGACGTACAGATCCACCGATGCGTGGTTGCTCAACTGCGCCGGGCTGGCCAGGCGCAGGCTCGGGTAGTCCGCCGGCAACCGCCGCGCCACCTCGGCCAACAGCGACAACTGCGAATCGCCGGTACACAGCATCACCAGCTCGGCCGGGGTCTGGCCAAGATCGGCGATGCTGTCGGCCGGCAACTGGGCGCCGGGCTGGGTGCGCAATAGGTGCATGGTTAGCCGCTGCCCATGGGGAAAATCCCCAGCAAGCTGGCTCCTACACGAACCCATGCCCCTGTAGGAGCCAGCTTGCTGGCGATCAGCGAATTCACGCCAATGCCGCCTGCAATTCGCTGCTGATAAGCGCCTGATCAAGCTGTTGGCCAATCACCACCAAACGGGTGATGCGCGCCTCGTCGGCCTGCCAGGCGCGGTCGAAGTGTTTGTCGAAACGCTGACCGACGCCTTGCAACAGCAGGCGCATCGGTTTACCGGGAATCGCCACGAAACCCTTGATGCGCAGAATGCCGTGCCTGGCCACGGCCTCCTTCAGCGCTTGCAGCAGGCGCGCTTCCTCGCCCTCGGGCAGCTCGACGTGAAAGGAGACGAACTCGTCGTGGTCGTGGTCCTCGTCCTCCTCATCGTGGTGGGTGCGACGTTTGTCGATATGCAGCTCGGTCGCGCAGTTCAGGCCCAGCAGCACGTCCAGCGGCAGCTCGCCGCCATGGGCTGCGATGATTTTCACCGCCGCCGGCAGCTCTTCCGCCACTTGCGCACGCACCGCAGCCAGGGCGGCGGCGTCGAGCAGGTCGGCCTTGTTGAGAATCACCAGGTCGGCGCTGGCCAACTGGTCGGCGAACAGCTCGTGCAGCGGCGATTCGTGGTCCAGATTGGGGTCAAGCTGGCGCTGCGCATCGACCTGCTCGGGGAAGGCGGCGAAGGTGCCCGCGGCCACGGCCGGGCTGTCGACCACGGTGATCACCGCATCGACGGTGCAGGCGTTGCGGACTTCCGGCCAGTTAAAGGCCTGTACCAGCGGCTTGGGCAGGGCCAGGCCAGAGGTTTCGATGAGGATATGGTCGAGCTCGCCACGGCGCGCCACCAGCTCGCGCAGCACCGGGAAGAATTCTTCCTGCACGGTGCAGCACAGGCAGCCGTTGGCCAGCTCGAAGATACGCCCGTTGGCTTCTTCTTCACTGCAACCGATGGCGCACTGCTTGAGGATTTCACCGTCGATGCCCAGCTCGCCAAACTCGTTGACGATTACCGCAATGCGCCGGCCCTCGGCGTGGCCGAGCATATGCCGCAGCAGGGTGGTTTTGCCGGCGCCGAGAAAGCCGGTGACGATGGTGACGGGAAGTTTGCCGAGGGTTTGCATGGGTGGCCTGCGAGCGTCGAAGGGTTCGGCGAGCAGGCAGGCGGCAACGGGGGCAACGCCCAAGCGTCGCAACCCTGCACCACCGGAGCACCCCGCCCGGTTGTCAACAACATTGCGAGGCAGGTCTCCTGGCTCACGACCCGCGCGGTGCGCAGCCCCTTCACCTTCCCGCCGGCTGGCAGTGGTGTATCGAAGGGGGTTTGGTCGTTCACAGTTGCGGGGGCAGCCGCGGCATTACCGCGTTCCCTCTTAGCTTCGGCGCATAACCGAAGAACCTCGAATGCCGCGCAGGCTACCCAGTGCCTTGACTCCGGTCAATGCCGTGGTTGACCTTCTGGAGCGCTTCGTGGTGTCCTAGAAAGCTGTTTCAGGTGTCTCGCGCCGTCGTGTGCGAGGTGAAACGGGAAGCCGGTGTGAGTCCGGCGCTGCCCCCGCAACGGTAAGCAGACGCAAGGGTTGTGTTAACCACTGTGCCTCGGCATGGGAAGGTCAACCCTGAACTGTCCACGACAGTCGTCGCAAGCCCGGAGACCGGCCTGAACCTTGTTTGGCAATCCGCGGTGGGCGGGTGCGCGCCGGATTGGTAGCCCGCCCTGGGCTATTGTCGTGCTGCGTACCTTCTCGCGCGTTCACTCCCCACAGAAGGTCACACCATGTCCAGCACCCTGTCGTCTTCCGCCGTTGTCGCCCTGCCCCTGTCGCAACGCCTGATTCTTGCCGTGGGCAGTTGCCTGCTGGGCGCCGCGCTGATTTTTGTCGCCGGCTTCGCCCCCCAGGACGCACTGCACAACGCCGCCCACGACACCCGCCACAGCAGCGGATTCCCTTGCCACTAAGGCCTGCATCCAACGCCTAGCCCCGTCACCCCGCGCCCTCTAGCGCCGGCCAAGACGTGTTTTAACCACCCTGCTGGATTGATTCCCTGATGCTCAAACGTATCGCGCAAACCGCCGGCTTCGCCGGTCTGCTGGCCGCCATCGTGCTGACTGTGCTGCAAAGCCTGTGGGTCACGCCGCTGATTCTCCAGGCCGAAGGTTATGAAACCCACGCACCACAGCGCGCGCAGGCGCACGCCCATGAGCACGCCGCCGACAGTGCGGCACACGACCACGCACCAGCCGCAGCCACAACCGCCGAACATCACCACGACACCCAAGCCTGGAGCCCGACAGATGGCTGGCAGCGCAGCCTGGCTACCGGCCTGAGCAATCTGCTGGTGGCCGTGGGGTTTGCCCTGATGCTGGCCGGCCTGTTTACCCTGCGCACGCCCCAGCACAGCTGGCAGGGCCTGCTCTGGGGCCTGGCCGGTTTTGCCACTTTCAGCCTGGCGCCCGCTGCGGGTTTGCCACCGGAGCTGCCGGGCACGGCCGCTGCGGAACTCGGCCTGCGCCAGTGGTGGTGGATCGCCACCGTCAGCGCCACGGCGGTTGGCCTGGGCCTGCTGGCGTTCGGCACGCACTGGAGCCTGCGCATCGGCGGCGTGCTGTTGCTGGCCATCCCGCACCTGTTCGGCGCCCCGCAACCCGAGATCCACGCTAGCCTGGCGCCCGCGGCCATGGGCGAGGCATTTATCCGCGCCGCCTTGCTGAGCAATGCGCTGTTCTGGATGGCTCTGGGCCTGGCCGCCGCCTGGCTGTTCCGCCGCACCAGCGTAGCCAGCTGAGCCGTTGAGGATGCGTTATGTGGCAGGCCTGGGTTGCCGACGCGGCTGCGCGCTAAGCCAGCTGCGTGACCTGCTGCGGCATACCTTGGCGCTGCACCAGCTGCCCCTCAGCGCCCTCGCCGGCCTGGCCAGCAGCCAGCACAAACAGGCGGAAGCGGGCCTGCTGCAACTGGCCAGCGAGCTGCACATCCCCCTGTACTGGCTGAGCCCCGCGCAACTGCAAGCCTATGATGGGCGCCTAAGCCAGCACAGCGAACTCAGCCGGCAACTGACCGGCAGCGCTGGCGTGGCTGAGGCCAGCGCCCTGGCCCAGGCCGAATCCCTTACCGGCTGCCGGGCCAGATTGCTCGGCCCGCGCCAGCACAACGCCAGTGCCACCTGCGCAATCGCCGTCGCCCCCTTAATGGAGCCTGCATGACTGTTTATTTTATAGGTGCCGGCCCCGGCGACCCGGAGCTGATCACCGTCAAGGGCCAGCGCTTGCTGCGCAGTTGCCCGGTGATCCTGTATGCCGGCTCTCTGGTGCCCGAAGCGGTGCTCGAAGGCCATCGCGCCGAGCTGCTGATCAACACCGCCGAACTGCACCTGGGGCAAATTATTCAGCTGATCCGTGAGACCCACGACAAAGGCCAGGACGTGGCCCGTGTGCACTCCGGCGACCCGTCGCTGTACGGCGCCATCGGTGAACAGATCCGCCATCTGCGGGCACTGGCGATCCCCTTTCAGATCATCCCCGGCGTCACCGCCACCGCGGCCTGTGCGGCGCTGCTGGAAAGCGAACTGACCCTGCCTGGGGTCTCGCAAACCGTGATCCTCACCCGTTATGCCAGCAAGTCGGAAATGCCCGCAGGCGAGCAACTGGCCGACCTCGCCCGCCATGGCGCGACCATGGCCATTCACCTGGGCGTGGTACACCTAGCAAAGATCGTCGCCGAGCTGTTGCCGCACTATGGTGCCGACTGCCCGATTGCCGTGGTACATCGCGCCAGTTGGCCGGACCAGGACTGGGTCAGCGGCACCCTGGCGACTATTGAGAGCCAGGTGCAAGCCAAAGGCTTTCGCCGCACGGCGCTGATTCTGCTTGGCAGGGTTCTGGGCGCCGAGGACTTTGCCGACTCCGCGCTGTACCAGGCCAATATCCAGCACCTGTATCGCCCAGGGACTTGAGCAGATCCGCACAGCAGAACCTAAGCTGCAACAGCTAACGCCAGGCAAACAAAAAAGGCCGACCCTTAGGGATCAGCCTTTTTAATCTGCGTTTTGCAGTTTGTTTGGTAGACGCGACTGGACTCGAACCAGCGACCCCCACCATGTCAAGGTGGTGCTCTAACCAACTGAGCTACGCGTCTGCAATGGAGGCGCATTCTACGGAGAAGCGTCGAGCTGTCAAGATTTTTATCACTAAGCCCCTGAAACTGCGTCAGTTTTACTGTTCAGAGTGGCGTTTTATATTTTGCACAGGGGCTAGCCGGCATTTGTTTACTCGGGTAGCATCTCGACATTCGTAAAAAATAACAAACACAGGTTGCAGATATGACACACATTCCTTATCCAGAATCCTACTATGCCGCGTCGGCCAATCCAGTCCCGGCGCGCCCGGAGCTGCAAGGTGATGTCGAGACCGATGTATGCATCATCGGCGCCGGCTATACCGGCCTGTCGACGGCCATCTCCCTGCTCGAGAACGGCTTCAAGGTGGCCATTGTGGAAGCCGCCAAGGTCGGCTTTGGCGCCTCGGGGCGTAATGGCGGACAGATCGTTAACAGCTACAGCCGCGACATCGACGTGATCGAACGCACCGTCGGCCCCAAGCCTGCGCAACTGATGGGTCAGATGGCCTTCGAAGGCGGCCGGATCATTCGCGAGCGAATCGCCAAGTACAAGATCAACTGCGACCTGAAAGACGGTGGTGTGTTCGCCGCCTTCACCCAGAAACAGATGGGCCACCTCGAGGCACAGAAAAAACTCTGGGAGCGCTACGGCCACACCCAGCTTGAGCTGTTGGACAGCAAGCGCATTCGCGAAGTGGTCGGCACCGAGAACTACATCGGCGGCATGCTCGACATGAGCGGCGGCCACATCCACCCGCTGAACCTGGCCCTGGGCGAAGCCGCCGCCGTGGAATCCCTGGGCGGCGTGATCTACGAACAGTCCCCGGCCACCCGCATCGAGCGCGGCGCCAACCCGGTTGTGCATACGCCCAAGGGGCGGATCAAGGCCAAGTTCATCGTCGTCGCCGGCAACGCCTACCTGGGCAACCTGGTGCCGGAACTGGCCGCCAAGACCATGCCCTGCGGCAGCCAGGTGATCGCCACCGAACAGCTCAGCGCGGAAATGGCCAAGAGCCTGATCCCCAACGATTACTGCGTGGAAGACTGCAACTACCTGCTCGACTACTTCCGCCTGACCGGCGACAACCGCCTGATCTACGGCGGCGGCGTGGTCTACGGTGCCCGTGACCCGGCCAACATCGAAGCGATCATTCGCCCGATGATGCTCAAGACCTTTCCACAACTGAAAAACGTGAAGATCGACTACGCCTGGACCGGCAACTTCCTGCTGACCCTGTCGCGCCTGCCGCAAGTAGGCCGCATCGGCGACAACATCTACTACTCACAAGGTTGCAGCGGCCACGGCGTGACCTACACCCACCTGGCCGGCAAGGTGCTGGGCGAGGCCCTGCGCGGCCAGGCCGAGCGCTTCGATGCGTTCGCCGGCCTGCCGCACTACCCGTTCCCAGGCGGCCAACTGCTGCGCGTACCCTTCACCGCCATCGGTGCCTGGTATTACGCACTGCGCGACAAGTTCGGCATCTAACAGGTCGTTGAAAAAAGCTGTGTGCCAATTATGTGTTGCGCACTTGGCCGCTACCGGTTTCGGCTTTACGCCGAGTCACTTTCTCTTTGCTTGCGCGAAAGAGAAAGTAACCAAAGAGAAAGCGCACCCGGCATCCGGGTTTCGCTGCGCGAAACTCCCCTCGCTCCAGCACTGCTCCGAGGGTCGTCACGGTGGGCCATCCCTGGCCCATCGTGACTCATTTGGCATCCCTGCCAAATGCCCCTCTACACAGCACCTCCACTCGGCCTCCTGACGGGACCGGGAGACCGAGGTGTCTGAAAATCCCTGGGAGCGATCTTGATCGCGAAGCTTATAACCCCGACAACTCACTGCGGTGTCAAACGCAACTATCGACGCCAGAGCGAATACCTTGCAGCACGCAACAGGTACAGAGCCATTGAAAAAACACCTACGCTTTTCAATGGTCTGTTAAGCATCCGGCGCAAACGCAGGCGGCGCTGAACTCAGCAGTGCCGCCTGTCACCCACCAGGGAAAGTCATGCGCCCGTCAGGATCGAATAGCACCTACAGCGTGCATCACAGGATATTGGGCTCGATCTCCAGCGCAACGGCAAAGCGGGCCTGGATGTCGGCCTGGATACGCCGGGCCAGCGCCAGCAATTGAGCGCCAGTCGCCGTGCCGTAATTGACCAGCACCAGCGCCTGTTGCTGGTGAACGCCGGCATCACCATCGCGAAAACCCTTCCAGCCAGCGTGCTCGATTAACCAACCGGCAGCCAGCTTGACCTGGCCATCGGCCTGCGGATACGCCACCAGATCAGCATGCTGCACACGCAACTGCGCCGCCAGATCGGCAGACACCAGGGGATTCTTGAAAAAACTCCCGGCATTGCCGAGCACCGCCGGATCGGGCAGCTTTTCGCGGCGGATAGTGCAAATGGCCCGACTGACATCACTGGCCGTCGGCTGGCTAATGCCCTGCTCGGCCAGGCGCTGGCGCAGCGGGCCGTAATCCAGGTGCAGGGCACCCGTGCGGGCCAAGGCAAAACGCACGCGCAAAATCAGCCAGCGTCCGGCTTCACGCTTGAAGCGACTGTCGCGGTAGGCAAACTGGCACTCGTCCAGGCTGAACTCGCGCAACTCGCCGCTGTGCCGATCCAGGGCGGTCAGCCCGGCAAACACATCCTTGATTTCCACCCCGTAAGCGCCGACGTTCTGCATCGGTGCCGCACCCACTGTGCCGGGAATCAGGCTGAGATTCTCCAGCCCCTGCAGGCCTTGCTCCAGGGTCCATTGCACAAAGGGATGCCAGGGCTCCCCGGCTTCGGCTTCCACCAACACCGCATCAGCCTGGCTCGAGACAATTCGCAGGCCACGACTGGCCATGCGCAGCACCAAGGCCTCGACATCACCCGTCAGCAGCAAATTGCTGCCACCGCCAATCACCAGCAGCGGCAATTGCAGGCGTTTGGCCGCCTGCAGCGCCTCGCCCACCTCGGCATCGTCATGGGCGTGCGCCAGGTAGCGCGCACGCGTCGTCACGCCGAAGGTATTGAACGGCTGCAGGGAAACCTCAGCCTCTAGATTCAGACTCACAGGCGCTCCCGCACTTCGGCCAGCAAGCAGGCCGCGGCCTGTTCGGCCAGGTCCACAACCTGCTCGAAACCCTCTTCGCCGCCATGGTATGGATCGGGCATTTCATCCAGGGCCAGTTGATAACGGCGCAGGTACAGATCCAACTGCGCATGACTGTCAGCCGGCTGCAGCGCTTGCAGTTGCGCCAGATTGCTGGCGTCCATCGCCAGGATCAGATCAAAGCGGGAAAAATCCTCGACCTGCACCTGCCGACCCCGCAGCGCCGTCAGGTCATAGCCACGGCGCTGGGCCGCCAGGCGCGTGCGGGTGTCCGCCGGCTTGCCCACATGCCAATCGCTGGTACCGGCGGAGTCCACAACAACCTGGGTGTCGAGCCCGGCCGCACGCAACTGCTGGCGAAAGACCGCCTCGGCGGTCGGCGAGCGGCAGATATTGCCCAGGCAGACAAACAAAATCCGCATCAGGCCTCCAACAGGCGGCGGACGCGCTGCAGGTCTTCCAGGGTATCGACGCCCGCGGGCGGCGACTGCAGGGCATCGGCCACATGGATGGCCACGCCATGCCAGAGCGCACGTAGCTGCTCAAGGCACTCGGTATCTTCCAGCTGACATGGGCCCCAGGCGACGAAGTCGTGCAGAAACCCCGCGCGGTAGGCATAAATGCCGATATGCCGGCGGTACGCCACACCGGCCGGCAAGGTATCGCGACTGGCGGCAAAGGCATCCCGCGCCCAGGGCAACGGCGCCCGGCTAAAGGTCAGGGCCAGGCCCTTGTGGTTGCACGAGACCTTGACCACGTTGGGATTGAACAGCGCCGCCACATCTGCAATAGGTTCAGCCAAGGTGGCGATCCCGGCGTCGCGGTGGGCGGCCAGATTGGCCGCCACCTGATCGATGATCGCCGGCGGGATCAACGGTTCGTCGCCCTGCACGTTGACCACGATGGCATCCGCCGCCAGGCCCAGTTGCGTCGCCACTTCGGCCAGGCGATCGGTGCCGGAGTTGTGTTCCGGGCGAGTCATCAGCACTTCGCCACCGAAGCGGCGACAGGCTTCAACAATGCGCACATCATCGGTGGCAATCACCACCCGCGCGGCGCTGCTTTTGCACGCCTGTTCCCAGACATGCTGAACCATCGGCTTGCCGGCAATCTCCTGCAGCGGCTTGCCAGGCAGGCGGCTGGAGGCATAACGGGCGGGAATCACCACGGTGAAGGCAGTGTGCATGTTATTTATCCAGGCGCTCGTCGGTGCTCAGGGTGCGCGCCTCGCTCTCCAGCATCACCGGGATGCCGTCGCGCACCGGAAAGGCCAGGGCGTCGGCCTTGCACACCAGCTCGGCCTTGTCGCTGGTCAGTTTCAGCGGGCCTTTGCACAATGGGCAGGCAAGAATATCAAGCAGTTTCGGGTCCATGACGGGGTCCTTGAAGGCAATATGAAATACGGGAGGGAGCAATATCAGCGACCGGCTGGCAACAACCCATCCAACTGGCGATCCAGCCAGAGGCTAAAGGCCGGCGACGGTCGTGCATCGACCGCCAGATACCACCAGTCGGGCTGAGCAAAGGCACGGCACTTGACCGCATCTTTCTCGGTCATCAGCAGTGGCAATGCCGGGCTGAAGTCCAGGGCGGCCGCGCTGTAGCTGGCATGATCGGCAAACGCATGGGGCAACGGGCGCCAGTTTAACGCCTCGAGGGTGCGGAAGAAACGTTGCGGGTTGCCAATCCCGGCCACCGCATGCACGGCCTGCCCCGGCGCGAAATAGCTCAGCGCCTGACGCTCGCCACTGGCGAGATTAACCAGTGCCGTGGGTTGCAGGGTCACGCCGAAACCCGCTGCGCTGTCGGCACTGGCGCCGTTGCACAGCACCGCATCCACCGTCTGCAAGCGCGCCTGCGGCTCGCGCAACGGGCCGGCGGGCAGGCAGCGGCGATTGCCCAGGCCACGCGCAGCATCGATCAACACCAACTCCAGATCGCGAGCCAGGCGGTAATGCTGCAGGCCGTCGTCACACAAGATCAGGTCCAGCGGCTCGGCACTGAGCAAGGCTTGCACCGCACGCGCCCGATCCGGGTCGATCATCAGCGCCACGCCGCTGCGCTGCACCAGCAGCAAGGGCTCGTCGCCGGCCTCATGGGCACTTTGTTCGGCCGTGACGCGCCACGGCAGGCTCGGCGGCGTGGCGCCATAACCGCGACTGACCACGCCCACGCGCAGGCCGCGAGCGCGGCAATGGTCGATCAAATAGAGAATCAGCGGCGTCTTGCCGGTGCCGCCGACGGTGATATTGCCCACCACGATCACCGGCACCGGCGCGCGATAGCACGGCGACTGGCCGGCGAGAAAACGCTGGCGCTTACGTTGCACCACCGCGCGGTACAGCCACTCCAGCGGGCGCAGCAGCAGCAAAGCCGAATGGCCCTGGTACCAGGCGTTGACCAGCCGCTCAGCCCAGCCCATCAAGGTGCCGCCTGGGCCTCAACGGTGGTGATGCGCAAGTGGGCAAAGCCCAGCTTGCCGGCAGCATCCATGGCGGTGATAAAGGCCTGATGCGGGGTTTTGGCATCGGCACTGAGGGTCAAGGGCAAGCTGTTGTCGCCCGCAGATTCACGCTGCAGGGCCGCCATCAGGCTGTCCAGATCGCTGTTGAGGAGTAACTGGCCGTTGACCTCGTACTGGCCATCGGCGCCCACCAGCACTTCCAGTTGTTTCTGCGCACTGGCTTCGGGCGGTGTGCCGCTGCTGGCTTCGGGTAAATCGATCTTCAACTGGCTGGGCCGACTGAAGGTGGTGGTGACCACAAAGAACAACAGCAACACGAAAATCACGTCGATCAGCGAGGTGAGATTGAGGAAGACCTCTTCGCGGGCCACACCGCCCGCTCTGCGGCGAAATTTCACGCTTTGCCCACCTCGCTGCAATCCACCTCGCGATCGCCCTGCACCACTTCCACCAACTTGATGGCCTCCTGCTCCATGGACACCACAATCTCATCAATGCGGCGCAGCAGATAGCGATGAAAGAACACCGCCGGAATCGCCACGATCAAACCGGCCGCCGTGGTAATCAGGGCCTTGCCGATGCCGCTGGCCAGGGCCGACGTATTGGTCATGCCACCGTCGGTGAAGCCGCTGAAAATCTCGATCATGCCAAACACCGTACCCAGCAAGCCGAGCAACGGCGCCATGGCGGCAATCGAGCCCAGGGCATTGAGGTAGCGCTCCAGCTCATGGATGACCCGGCTGGCGGCTTCTTCGATGCACTCTTTCATGATCTCGCGACCATGCTTGGAATTGGCCAAACCGGCGGCCAGCACTTCACCCAGGGGCGAGGTGGCACGCAGCTCTTTAAGTTTCTGACTATTCAGTTGTTTGTCCTTGATCCAGCGCCACACCTGGCCGAGCAGATGGGCCGGAGCCACCCGAGTAACCCGCAGGGTCCACAGACGCTCGGCGATGATCGCCATGGCCACGACCGAACTCAAAATAATCGGCAGCATCATCCAACCGCCAGCTTTGACCAATTCCCACACTGTGGCATGCCCCCTAGTAAAAAGTGGCCACACTCTAGCATAGGGCTAGCACGCCGCCGACCGCCGCGGTTCGCATTTTTACCGGCCGCTTTGCCGCCAGAAATGGGCGTGCTCGCGCTCGCCGTGGGCCTCGCCATGGCGCCCCAGCAACAGTTGCACGCTGCCATCGGCGACGCTGTCATAGACCTCGACGCCAAGTGCCCGGTAACGCGCCAGCACCTGTGGATGGGGATGGCCATAGACGTTGTAGCGCGCGCGTGACAACAGCGCCGCACGCGGCGCCACGGCCTGCAAGAACGCCAGGGACGAGGAGCTGCCACTGCCGTGATGGGGCACCTGCAACCAATCGGCGCGCAGATCACGGCCACTGGCCAATAGCGCCCGCTCGGCGGCCTGGTCAATATCGCCGGTAAGCAGTAAGCGCTCGCCGCTTGCCGCCGCAACCTGCAACACACAGGAGGCCGGATTGCCCTCTGGCGCCTGCTGCCAGCGCCAGGTGCTGAAGCGCACTCCATCCCACTGCCAACTGGCGCCGTCGATACAAGGTTGCGCCGCCAACGCAGCCGGCAAAGCCGCAGCTTCGCCGCTCAGCACCCGCCCAATCGGCAAGCCACGCTGCAAGGCCTCAGCGCCACCGGCATGATCAAGGTCCGCATGACTGAGCAGCAGCACATCCAGCCGGCTGATGCCCTGGGCGCGCAGCGCCGGCAACACCAGACGCTCGCCCAGGTCGAAATCCCCATGCCGAGGGCCGGCGTCATACAGCAGCGCATGCTCGCGCGTGCGCAGCAGCACCGATAAGCCCTGGCCCACATCCCACTGCCAGACCTGCACCTCCCCTGGCGCCGGCCGGGGCACTGGCACCCACAGCAAGGGCAACACCAGCAACACGCCCAGGCCGCGCCCCGGCACACCCGCCGGTAACAGCAGGAGCACAACCCCGAGAACACCCAGGCACCAAGCCCACAAGGGCGGCGCTACGGGCAGCCAGGCCGGCAGCACCGCGGCCACCTGGGTCAGACCCCAAAACAGACCGTGCAGCAAGCCGCCGGCTAACCACAAACATGTCTCCCCCAGCCAGGGCACGGGCAACAACAACGTCCCCAGCAAGGCCAGTGGCACCACCACAACACCGAGCAAGGGCACTGCCAGCAGATTGACCAGCGGCCCGCTGAGACTCACCGGCAAGCCCAGGGCCAGCATCGCCGGCAACAGGCCCACGGCCATGCTCCACTGCGCCCGCCCCCAACTGCGCCACCAGGGCCAGGGCCCCAGGCGGCCGGCGAACACCAGCAACAACACCGCCACCGCGGCAAACGACAGCCAGAACCCAGCCTGCAAACTGGCCAACGGCTCCACCAGCAACACGGCATTCAGCGCCATCAGCAGCGCCAGCCAAACACCCAGATGGCGAAAGCGCAGGCGCCACAACAGCACCAGCGCCACCATCACACAGGCCCGCTGCACCGGCACCTCGAAGCCCGCCAGCACGCCATAACCCACTGCTGCGCCCAAGCCCAAACCACAGGCCCACGGCAGCCACGGTAACGCCCGCGGCCATAAGCCCAGCCGCGCCAAGCCGGCCACAGCGGCATACACCAACCCTGCCAACAGGGCGATGTGCTGGCCAGAAATCACCATTAGATGAACCGTGCCGGTGGCCTGCAGCACTTGCCAGTCGGCCCGCGACAACCCCGAGCCATCGCCCAGCACCAACGCAGCCAGAGCACCTTCACGGGCAAAGGCTGGGGTCTGCAGCAAACGCTGGCGCAACTGATCACGCCAAGCCGTCACACCACTGGCCGCCTGCAGGCGCTGGCCGGCCTTGACGCTGCCCAGCGCGCCGATGCGCTGAGCCAGCAGCCAGGCTTCATAGTCGAACACATGGGGATTGGCGGTGCCGAGCGGGCGGCGCAACTGCACCGCCAGGCGCCAACGCTCACCGGCCTGCACAGGCGGCCCGGCGTACCAGGACAGGCGCAGGCGCTGCGGCAACTGCAGATTGCGCGCCTCGGCGGCTTCAAGCTGAAAACGCAACACGCCATCGCGACGGGCCGGCAACCCACTCACCCGGCCCTCCAGCCATAGCGTGCGGTTATCCAGCTGCGGCGCCAGGCGATCATCCAACGCCCATTGCGCCGACGTGCAGGCCCAGACGAAGCCCAGAAGGAAAAAGCCCAGGGGATAACTGCGCCACGGCAGCAGGAGCAGCCCCAGCAGCAATAGCCCCAGCAACTCCGCCGTCGACGGCAAAGCGGTCAGCCAGCGTATTGCCAGCAGGCCCATGGCCAGTGCCAACATCCCTGTGCGCATTGCTTGGCGCTCCCGAAATCATCCGTGCCCCAGAGCATAGCGGGCGGCGCCAACATATTTACTGTCACAAACTGAGGCTCGGTCAGGACCGGCAAAGCCGTGCATAATATCCGCGCGTCAGCCCGCCAGAGAGCCCCCATGCCGCGTCGCCTATTCAAGCGTTACATGCCCGACCCCGAATACCTCAAGGCCCACCCAACCCTGCGGCACCTGGGGCAGGTGCTGCACGACCCGAACCTCTGGCACCTCAATCGTCATTCGGTGTCGCGCGCCATGGCCATGGGCTTGTTCGCGGCCTTTATACCGATGCCCATGCAGATGCTGCTGGCCGCCGGCCTGGCCGTGATCAGCCGCGCCAACCTGCCGATCTCGGTGGGCCTGGTGTGGCTGACCAATCCGATCACCATGCCGCCGGTGTTCTACTGCACCTACAAGTTCGGCAGTTGGCTGATGCAAACCCCGGCCATGCAGATGCCTGAAGAGCTGACCTGGGCCTGGATCAGCGCCGAGCTCAGCACCTTTTGGCAACCCTTCCTGCTCGGCTCGGTCATCACCGGCCTGCTCGCTGCGGCCCTGGGCTACAGCCTGACCATGGCCTACTGGCGCTGGTGGGTGCGGCGCAGTTGGCGCAAACGTCAGCAAGCCCGGCGCCAACGCTGAATAAAAAACGCCGCATCCAGCGCAATGTTGCCCGCTTAAAGCGCCACAGCGGTAGCCCGGATAAAATCCGGGGAAGTATTGGCAGGATAACCCGCGCCCCGGATTGCATCCCGGCTACAAAAATGCCGTTCACTTGGCTTAAGTGAACGGCATTGCGCATCCAGCGGCGTTTTTTATTCAGGCCAACAACTTGCCAGGCTACTCGTAGCGCAAGGCCTCGGCCGGCTGGATCTGCGCGGCCCGCCAGGACGGATACAGGGTGGCCAAAAAGCTCAAGCCAAAGCCTGCCGCACACACCAGCAGGACATCGGCCGATTGCAGGTCCGAGGGCAAATTGCTGATGTAATAGACGTCCGAGCTGAACACATGCTGGCCGCTGACACGCTCGATCCAGGCCACCAGGGTGCTGACATTCAGCGCCGCCAACACGCCCAGCACGGCGCCCACCAGGGTGCCAACCAAACCGATCAGCGTGCCCTGAACCATGAAGATCTGCATGATCTGCCCAGGCGTTGCGCCCAGGGTACGCAGGATGGCGATATCGCCGCCCTTGTCGGCCACCACCATGATCAGGGTGGCGATGATATTGAAGGCCGCCACCGCCACGATCAGCAGCAACAGCAGGCCGATCATGGTCTTCTCCATTTTCATCGCACTGAACAGGCTGCCCTGAGTCAGGGTCCAGTCCACCGCGCGATAGCCCGCACCCAGTTGCTGGGCAATGGCAGTCGACACCTGCGGCGCCTGGTACAGATCCTTCAGCGCCAGGCGCACGCTCTGCACCTGATGGGGCTGCCAGCGCAGCATCTGCGCGGCATCCGCCCGGTGAATCAGGGCCAGGGAGCCATCCAGCTCGGCGCCGACCTTGAATACCCCGACCACATTCAAACGCTGCAAGCGCGGGGTCACACCACCGGCGGCACTGCTGCGCTCGGGAATAATCAGGGTCAGCTTGTCGCCGAGATTAAGGCGAAAGCGTCGGGCGGTGACATCACCCAGCACCACGCCGAACTCACCAGCCTGCAGGTCCGCCAAGCGCCCCTGCTGCATATGTTCGGCAATGATCGAGACTTGCGGCTCCAGTTGCGGGTCAATGCCGCTGATCTGGATTGGCTGCATCGCGCCCCTGAACGAGAGCATGCCTTCCAACTCAGTAAAGGGCACCGCAGCGGTCACCTGCGGATGCTGCAGAGCAGCTGCGGCCACGGGCTGCCAGTCATCCAACGGCTGTGCAGCAAGCAGGCTGGCATGGGGCACCATGCCGAGAATCCGCGTGCTCATTTCCTTCTGGAAGCCGTTCATCACCGAGAGCACCACAATCATCGCCAGCACGCCCAGGGCCAGGCCGATCATCGAGGTCAGGGCAATAAACGAGATGAAGTGGTTGCGCCGCTTGGCGCGGGTATAGCGCGTACCGATAAAAACGCTGAGGGGCCGGAACATATCAGATCGCCACCAACCGGCCGTCTTCCAGACGCAACACCCGGTCCATCTGCCGCGCCAGCGCCATGTCGTGGGTCACCACCAAAAAGGCGGTCTGCGAGGCGCTGCTCAGCTCACGCATCAGATCCTGAATGCCCTGGGCGGTGTGTTGATCGAGGTTGCCGGTCGGCTCATCGAGCAGCACCAGGCCCGGCCGATTGGCCAGAGCACGGGCAATCGCCACGCGCTGACGCTCGCCACCAGACAACTCTGCCGGTTTGTGTGACAGCCGATGACCCAGCCCCACCCGCTCCAGCAGCGCCGTGGCGCGCTGACGTGCCTCGGCAATGGCCACCCCGCCAATCAACAGCGGCATGCAGACGTTTTCCAGGGCGCTGAACTCGGCGAGCAAATGATGGAACTGATAGACAAAGCCCAACGCCCGATTGCGCAGCAGACCGCGCTGTTTTTCATTCAGGGCCGACAGCTCTTCGCCCGCCAGCCAGACGCTGCCCGTGCTCGGCGTATCCAGACCGCCGAGCATGTTGAGCAAGGTGCTCTTGCCCGAACCGGAGCTACCGACAATCGCCACCCGCTCGCCGGGCAGCAACTCCAGCTGTAGGTCGGCCAGCACTACCACCGCTTGCGGGCCCTCGTCGTAACTCTTGCCCAGGTTGCGGCAACTGAGCACGGCACGCCCGGCCTGGGTTTCATTGGTCATAGCGAACTCACTCATAGCGCAAGGCCTCTGCAGGCTGGGTGCGGGCGGCACGCCAGGCGGGATACAAGGTGGCGAAAAAGCTCAGCAACAAGGCGGCGGCGCTGACCAACAGCACATCGCCGAGCAGCAGTTGCGCCGGGATATAGTCGATGAAGTACACCGCCGCATTGAGGATCTTGAAGCCGAACAGGCTTTCCAGGCCGGCGATGGCGCTGCTGATATACAGCGAGGCCAGGCTGCCCAGGGCGGCGCCAAGCAGGGTACCGACCACGCCGATCACCGTGCCCTGAACCATAAAGATCGCCATGATCTGCCCAGGCGTGGCGCCCAGGGTACGCAGGATGGCGATGTCGGCCTTCTTGTCGGTGACCACCATCACCAGGGTGGAGATGATGTTGAACGCGGCCACGGCGACGATCAGCAACAACAGCAGGCCGATGATCGCCTTCTCCATGCGGATTGCCTGATACAGATTGCCGTGGCTGCGGGTCCAGTCACGGGCATAGAAGTCATCGCTCAAGCGCCCGGCCAACTGCCAGGAGACCTTGGGCGCCTGGAACAGATCGGCCAGTTTCAGGCGGATGCCCTGCACCTGATCAGGCTTCCAGCGGTGCAGGCGCGCCAGGTCCTGGATATTGGCCATGGCCACGAAGTTGTCCACTTCACCGGCGCCGACATGGAAGATGCCGACCACGGTGAAGCGCTTCAGACGCGGGAACATGCCCGCTGGGGTCACCGTGACTTCCGGCGCGACGAAGGTGACCTTGTCGCCAACCCCTACGCCGAGTTTGGCCGCGGAGCTGTCGCCGATAACGATGGCAAAGCTGCCCGGCGTCAGGGCCGCCAGGCTGCCTTTTTGGAAGTAGTCGCCAATGATCGAGACCTTAGCCTCCTCGGCCGGATCGATGGCATTGATCAGCACTTTTTGCACTTCGCCGTTGCTGCTCAACAGGCCCTGCATCTGCACAAAAGGCGCCACCGCCAGCACCTGGGGATGCTTGGCCATGCTGGCTGCGAGGCTGCGCCAGTCATTGATCGGCACACTGCTTTCCACCGTGGCGTGGGGCACCATGCCGAGCACGCGGGTGCGCATCTCGCGGTCGAAACCATTCATCACCGACAGCACCACGATCATCACCAGCACGCCAAGGGCCAGGCCGATCATCGAGGTCAGGGAGATAAAGGATACGAAGTGGTTGCGGCGTTTGGCGCGCGTGTAGCGTGCGCCGATAAAAATGGACAGCGGTCTGAACATAGAAGAAGTATTCGCTGGCGAAAGAAGAGACGTCCTGGTCGGGCCTTGCCGTGCCCGCAAGCGCAGGCGCTAGACGCGTCAGGCGCTTTTCAGCCCGCGCCGCTGGCGGGGCCTGGCTGCGCGCCGTACACTCTGACAACCACTCAGGCCATGGGTTCGCCATGTCGACACAAGACGTAGATGATCGCCGCGAATACTATCGTATCGACGACACGATCGCACTGGATTTCACCCCCCTGCCCGGCCCCAACGCCCAGGCCCATGAGGTGCTGCAGGATGCTTCGCCGCTGTTCAATCTACTCAGCGACTTGCACCTGCTGGACTTCGAATCCCAGCACCTGCTGCGCCATATCAGCGAGCGCGATCGCACCCTGGCCAACTACCTGAAAGTGATCAACAAGCGCATCGACCTGCTCGGCCAGGCGCTGGCGCAAAACCTGCTGCGCGACATCGGCGCCCCCCGGCAAGTGTCGATATCCGAAGGCGGCATCAGCTTCAACAATCTGCAGGCCATCCCCACGGGCACCCATCTGGCCATCAAGATGGTGCTGATGCCCCAAGGCCTGGGCCTGCTGTTGCGCGCCCAGGTGATCAACTGCCGGGAGCGCAGCGATGGTCAGTTCGAGATCGGCAGCGAGTTCGAGGCCCTGACCGATGCCCAACGCCAGTTGCTGGCCCGCCACATTCTGCAAAAGCAGGCCCTGGAGCGCCGGCAGTTGCGCGAACAACCTTAAAGCCCAACAAGGAGCAAGCGTGACAGTTATCTACGGCCACCGCGGCGCCAAAGGCGAAGCACCGGAAAACACCCTCGCCAGCTTCCAGCGCTGCCTGGAGCACGGGGTCAAACGCTGCGAACTGGACCTGCATCTGTCCAGCGACGGCGAATTGATGGTCATCCATGACCCGACCCTCAAGCACACCACCGGCCGGCGCGGCAAAGTCAGCCAGCACAGCGCCGCCGAACTGATGAGCTATGACGCACGCCAGGGCGGCCCCGGCTGGAAGCAACCGTGCCCGATCCCGCGCCTGGAAGAGCTGTTCCAGCACTGCGACTTCGAGCACTGGCAGCTGGAAGTGAAAAGCGCCTCGCGGGTCAAGGCCGCGTGCATGGCCCTGGCAATCCGCGAACTGGTCGAGCGCTACGGCCTGCTCGACAAGGTCACGGTAACCTCCAGCTCGCGCGTCGTGCTGCGCGCCCTCAAGCGCCTAACCCCGGATCTGTCCCGCGGCCTGGTGGCCGAGTACGCCTGGCTCGACCCACTGAAAGTGGCCAAACACTACGGCTGCGACCTGCTGGCCCTGAACTGGACCTTATGTACCCCGGAGCGCCTGCAAAAAGCCCAGCGCCAGGGCCTGCATGTGTCGGTATGGACGGTCAATGAACCGGCCTTGATGCGTCGCCTGGCAGATTTCGGGGTGGACAGCCTGATCACCGACTTCCCCGGCTTGGCCGCGCAAACCCTGAAAAGCTGAAAGCCAAACTGCGCACAATAAAAAACCGACCTCGATGGGTCGGTTTTTTATTGCCTGATTCAGAAACTCTCCCGGTTCGGCCAGCGCCACGCCTGGGAGTCACTGAACGGATCTACCCCGCCCGGCTCAGGCCACCGGCCGGAGCCGCTCAAAAAAGCCGGTTGAGGCCGTCGAACGCCGCCACCCGGTAGGCTTCCGCCATGGTCGGGTAGTTGAAGGTGGTGTTGACGAAATACTTGAGGGTATTGGCCTCGCCCGCCTGGTTCATGATCGCCTGGCCGATATGCACGATCTCCGAGGCCTGGTAGCCGAAGCAATGCACGCCGAGGATCGCCAAGGTCTCGCGATGAAACAGAATCTTCAGCATGCCCACCGGCTCGGCAGAAATCTGCGCCCGCGCCATGCCCTTGAAGAACGCCTTGCCGACCTCGTAGGGAATCTTCTCCTGGGTCAGCTCCTGCTCGTTCTTGCCGATCGAACTGATCTCGGGAATGGTGTAGATGCCGGTCGGTACGTCATTGACGAAGCGGCAGCTATCGTTGCCCACCGCATTGCCGGCCGCCGAACGGCCCTGGTCATAGGCGGCGCTGGCCAGGCTCGGCCAGCCGATCACATCACCGGCGGCATAGATATTCGGGATTGCGGTTTGATAGCACTTGTCCACTTCCACCTGGCCGCGGCCGTTGGCTTTCAGACCGATATTCTCCAGGCCCAGCTTGTCGGTGTTGCCGGTGCGACCGTTGCACCAGAGCAAGGCGTCGGCCTTGATCTTCTTTCCCGATTTCAGGTGCAGGATCACGCCATGCTCCTGACCTTCGATGCGCTCGTATTCCTCGTTGTGGCGGATGGTCACGTTGTTGTTGCTCAGGTGATAACTGAGCGCCTGGGAAATCTCACTATCGAGGAAGCTGAGCAACTGGTCACGGTTGTCGATCAAATCGACCAGCACGCCCAGGCCACTGAAAATCGAGGCGTACTCACAGCCGATCACCCCGGCGCCGTAGATGATCAGGCGTCGCGGGGTGTGGCTGAGGCCGAGGATGGTGTCGCTGTCATACACCCGCGGATGAGTGAAGTCCGCATCCAGCGGGCGATACGGGCGCGAGCCGGTGGCAATCACCACCTGTTTGGCGACCATGGTTTCCACCACCCCATTGGGGCAGACCACATTGATGGTCTGGGCATCGGCAAAGCTGGCCGAGCCGAAGAACACGTCGATACGATTGCGTGCGTAGTAGCCGGTGCGCGAGGTGACCTGCTTGGCGATCACCCGCTCGGCACTTTTCAGCACATCGGGAAAGGAGAACCAGCGTGGCTCGCCGATCTGGCGAAACAACGGATTGGTGTTGTACTGCATGATCTGCCGAACCGAGTGACGCAGGGCCTTGGACGGGATAGTGCCGAGGTGCGTGCAGTTGCCGCCCACCAGGCGCCGATCATCAACCACCGCCACCTTGCGCCCGGCCTTGGACGCATTCATGGCCGCCCCCTCGCCTGCCGGGCCGGAACCCAGCACCACCACGTCGTAGTTGTAGACCGCCATGCTTACTCCTCGATAACTGTCCGCGCGCCGCTCTGGGGCCCGCCATAACTGCGGCCATAAGCCGAAGTATTTACAATCCTGACAGCAGCTTAGCTGCCACTCATGGCGCTGAACATTAGCGCTTGGTCGCGTCGTAGGCGAGCTTTGCCGGCACTACATTTTGCTCGCGCTGCACTTCTTCGCATTTTTCCCGCACGCCGCCGCAGATCGAGCACTCCTTCTCGATGCCCAGGTTGGCAATCCCGCCGCAGGAGCCGGCAATCGGCTTGCGCCCGAAGATCACCCCGACGGCCATGCCCAGCACCACCAACAACATGCCAACAAATACCAGTAGCCAGGTCATGGTTGCTCTCCTTTGGCCAGCCAGTGTTGCAATGCGCTGCTGCTTTGACTGACGAAGCCTTGCTCGCCACGGCTCACAAACAACGCCTTGATGCCTTCGCGCTCGGCAAACGCCAAGCCGCGCTCCGGCCCCAGCACCATCAACAGGGTCGACAAGCCGTCGGCACGCTGCACCGAGGCGTCCACCACGCTGACCTGGGCCAGGGTGTGGGTAATAGGCGCGCCGGTTTGCGGGTCCAGGGTGTGGGAATAGCGGCGGCCATCACGCTCGAAATAATTGTGGTAGTCGCCCGAGGTGGAAATCCCCTCGCCATCCAGGGTGATGACCCGGTGCGCCACCTGCTGATCATCCAGCGGCGCCTCGATGGCCACGCGCCAGGGCGAACCATCGGCCTTGCGGCCCTGGGCCTTGAGCTCACCGGTGACTTCCACTAGGTAACTGCTCACCCCCAATTGCGCCAGACGTGCGCCGATCCGATCAACCGCATAGCCGGCGGCAATGCTGTTGAAGTCGACCATCAAGGCCACGTCCTTGCACAGTTGCCGGCCGTTGATATGCAGATGCCGATGGCCCACCCGCTCTCGCGCCTGAGCGATCTGCTCGGCGCTGGGCACCTGCTCAGTACGCGCTTGCGGGCCAAAGCCCCAGAGGTTGAGCAAGGGCTCCAGGGTCAGGTCGAAGGCGCCGGCGCTTTGCAGCGACAGTTGCTCGCCGAAGCGCACCAGCTCCAGCAGCGACTCAGGCATGGCCTGGCAACTGTGGGCCGGCAGCGCGTTGAAGCGACTGATCAGCGAGTCGCTGCGGTAGGTCGACAATTGCTCATCGACCTCGGCCAGGATCGCCTCAGTCGCCGCCTGGGCTTCGGCCAGGGACGGCCCGGCGCTGTTGCGCAGATACTTGACCGAGTAACGGCTGCCCATGGTCGGGCCGGCAAACTCCTCGACCTGCTCGCTGCAACCCAGCAGACCGACGCTACTCAACAGCACAACCAACAGCCAGCGCAAATTAACCACCGAAATCGTCCAGCAGGATATTCTCGCGCTCAACCCCCAGGTCCAGCAGCATCTTCACCACGGCGGCGTTCATCATCGGCGGGCCGCACATGTAGAACTCGCAGTCCTCCGGCGCCGGATGATCCTTCAGGTAGTTCTCGAACAGCACGTTATGGATAAAGCCCTTGAGGCCGGTCCAGTTATCTTCCGGCTGCGGGTCGGACAGCGCCAGGTGCCACTGGAAGTTCGGGTTCTCCGCTTGCAGCTGGTCGTACTCCTCAACATAGAAGGCCTCACGCATCGAGCGTGCGCCGTACCAGAAGCTGATCTTGCGCTTGGAACCCAGGCGTTTGAGCAGGTCGAAGATGTGCGAGCGCATCGGCGCCATGCCGGCACCGCCACCAATAAAGACCATCTCGGCATCGGTGTCCTTGGCGAAGAACTCGCCGAACGGGCCGTACACGGTGACCTTGTCGCCGGGCTTCAAGTTGAACACCCAGGACGACATCTTGCCCGGCGGCAAATGGTCCTTGCCCGGCGGTGGCGAGGCGATGCGGATGTTGAATTTGACGATGCCCTTCTCATCCGGGTAGTTGGCCATCGAGTAGGCGCGGATCACCGTCTCATCGACCTTGGACACGTACTTCCACTGGTTGAACTTGTCCCAGTCGCCACGGTATTCGGGCTGGATGTCGAAGTCCTTGTAATGCACCTCATGGGGCGGGCACTCGAGCTGCACATAACCGCCGGCGCGGAAGTCCACGCTCTCGCCATCGGGCAGGCGCAGGGTCAGTTCCTTGATAAAGGTGGCGACGTTGGGATTGGACTCCACCGTGCATTCCCACTTCTTCACGCCGAACACCGATTCTTCCACCTCGATGTGCATGTCCTGCTTAACCGGGGTCTGACAGGACAGACGCCAGCCTTCGCGGGCCTCGCGCTTGGTGAAGTTGGCCTCCTCGGTGGGCAGCATCTCGCCGCCACCGCTTTCGACGATGCACTTGCACTGAGCGCAGGTGCCGCCGCCGCCACAGGCGGAGGACAGGAACACGTTGTTCGCCGCCAGGGTCTGCAGCAGTTTGCCGCCGGCCGGTACGGTGAGGGTGCGCTCGCCATTGATGACGATATTCACGTCGCCGCTGGACACCAGCTTGGCCCGCGCGGCGAGGATGATCACCACCAAGCCAAGGACGATGGCGGTGAACATACCGATAGCCAGGAAGATTTCAAAATTGATCACACATGGCTCCTTAGAGTTGCACGCCGGAAAAGGACATAAACCCCAGCGACATCAGACCGATGGTGATGAAGGTAATGCCCAGGCCCTGCAGGCCTTCGGGCACATCACTGTATTTGAGCTTCTCGCGGATGCCGGCCAGCAAGGCAATCGCCAACGCCCAGGACAAGCCCGAACCGACACCGTAGACCACGCTTTCGCCGAGGTTGTAGTCGCGCTCGACCATAAACAGCGAGCCGGCCATGATCGCGCAGTTCACCGTGATCAGTGGCAGGAACACGCCCAGGGCGTTGTAGAGCGAGGGCACGTACTTATCCAGGAGCATTTCCAGGATCTGCACGATGGCGGCAATCACACCGATATAGCTGAGCAGGCCGAGGAACGACAGATCGACCTCGGGCAAACCGGCCCAAGCCAGGGCGCCGTCCTTGAGCAGGTAGGTGTACAGCAGGTTGTTGGCCGGGATGGTGATGGCTTGCACCACGATCACCGCCACACCCAGACCAATCGCCGTTTCCACCTTCTTGGAGATGGCGATAAAAGTACACATGCCAAGGAAGAAGGCCAGAGCCATGTTCTCGACGAACACCGCCTTCACGAACAAGCTGATGTAGTGTTCCATCAATAGGCCTCCTTATCCGCAACCTGTGGCGCCAGCTTGAAGCTTGGCGCCTCCTTCTGCTCGGTCTTCCAGCTACGCAACGCCCAGATGATCAGGCCGATCAGGAAGAATGCCGAGGGTGGCAGCAACAGCATGCCGTTGGGCTGGTACCAGCCGCCTTCGTTGAGGGTCGGCAGGATGCTGTAGCCGAGCAGCTTGCCGGCGCCAAACAGCTCGCGGATCACCCCGAGCACAATCAGCATGGCGCTGTAGCCCAGGCCGTTGCCGATGCCGTCGCAGAACGACAGTAACGGCGGGTTCTGCATGGCAAACGCCTCGGCGCGGCCCATCACGATGCAGTTGGTGATGATCAAACCGACGAACACCGACAGCTGCTTGGCCAGGCTGAAGGCATAGGCCTTGAGCACCTGATCAACCACGATCACCAGGGAGGCGATGATCACCATCTGCACGATCATGCGGATCGAGCTGGGGATCTGGCTGCGAATCATCGAGATAAACAGGTTGGAAAAGCCGGTCACCAGGGTCAGGGCGATCGACATGACCAACGCGGTTTTCAGGTTGGAGGTCACCGCCAGGGCCGAACAGATGCCGAGAATCTGCAGGCCGATGGGGTTGTTGTGCAGGATCGGGTCCAGCAGCACTTGCTTGAATGTTGGCTGACTCATGCTTACGCCTCGCCTTTGTGCAGTTTCGCCAGGAACCGGCCAAAGCCATGCTCGCCCAGCCAGAAATGCAGCAGGTTATCCACGCCCTTGCTGGTCAGGGTTGCCCCCGCCAGGCCGTCGACCTGATGCCGGGCATTGGCCGCTTGCGGATCGACGCTGCCCTTGATGATCTGCACGGCCAACTGACCATCGTCAGCAAACAGGGTCTTGCCCTGCCACAGGGCCTTCCACTTCGGGTTATCCACCTCGCCGCCCAGACCTGGGGTCTCGCCATGCTGGTAGAACCCGAGGCCAACCACGGTATTCAGATCGCCCTTGACGGCCATAAAGCCATACAGGGTCGACCACAGGCCGTAGCCGCGAATCGGCATGATCAGGGTGTCGAGCTTGCCGTCGGTTTCCACCATATAAACGGTGGAGTAACGCTCCAGGCGCTTGAGCGAGGCGATGTCCTGCTCGCCCTTGAGCGGGGCCGACAGGGCCGGATCTTTGGCCGCCTTAAGCGGGTCGAAGCTGGCCGCGTCCTGGGCATCGCTGAACTGACCGGTCTGCAGGTCAACCACCCGCGCCTTGATCCGCTCGGCGTACAGGGCCTTGACCGCCTTGGCCGACATCTCGGCCTCGCCCAAGCCGGCAATCGCCAGGATGCTGCGTTGTTTATCCAGCAGGCGGTTTTCCACCTGCACGGGCTTGAGTGCCACGGCGGCACCGGCGACAAACACCGAACACACCAGGCAGACGATCAACGCCACCAACAGGGTGCGTACTGTGGATTCTTGTTGACTAGACATTGCGCGCCAGCCTCCGCTTGATATTGGCCTGGACGACAAAGTGATCGATCAACGGCGCACACAGGTTGGCGAACAGAATCGCCAGCATCATGCCCTCCGGGAAGGCCGGATTGACCACCCGGATCAATACCACCATGAGGCCGATCAGCGCGCCAAACAGCCACTTGCCGGTGTTGGTCATCGACGCCGAAACCGGGTCGGTGGCCATAAAGATCATGCCGAAGGCAAAACCGCCGAGTACCAGATGCCAGTGCCAGGGCATGGCAAACATCGGGTTAGTCGCCGAGCCGATGGCGTTGAACAGGTAGCTGGTGGCGATCATGCCGAGCATCACCCCGCTGACGATGCGCCAGGAAGCGATCCGGGTCAGTAGCAACACCGCACCGCCGATGAAAATCGCCAGGGTGCTGGTCTCGCCCATCGAACCCTGCTCAAGGCCAACAAAGGCATGCCACCAGCTCAAGCCATTGGCCGTGACCTGCTCGATGCCGTCGGCGGCGGCCACGCTCAATGCGGTGGCCCCGGCGAAACCGTCCACCGCCGTCCACACCGCATCACCGCTGAGCTGCGCCGGATAGGCGAAGAACAAGAAGGCGCGACCGACCAGGGCCGGGTTGAGGAAGTTCTTGCCGGTGCCGCCAAACACTTCCTTGCCGATCACCACGCCGAAGCTGATCCCCAGCGCCACCTGCCAGAGCGGAATGCTCGGCGGCAGAATCAGGGCAAACAGCACCGAGGTGACGAAGAAGCCCTCATTCACCTCATGCTTGCGGATCGAGGCAAACAACACCTCCCAGAAGCCGCCGACGATAAAGGTCACCGCATACACCGGGAGGAAGTACGCGGCTCCCTGGATCAGGTTGTCCCACAGGCTGTTGGGGTCAAACCCGGCCAGCGCGCCGATCAGGGCAAAGCGCCAACCCTCCTGGGCGGCGAGCAGTTCCGGCTGCGCGGCAAACAGGCTGTTGGCCTGATAGCCGGTGTTCCACATGCCGAAAAACAACGCCGGCATCACGCAGAACCACACCGTCATCATCATCCGCTTGAGATCGATACCATCGCGCACGTGGGCGGTGGTTTTGGTCACGCTGCCGGGGCGATAGAAAAAGGTATCGGCTGCTTCATAGAGGGCGTACCACTTCTCGAAGCGCCCGCCTTTTTCGAAGTTGTGTTCGATTTTGTCGAGGAATTTACGCAAGGCCATCGATCAACCCTCCTTCTCGATGCGCGTCAGGTTGTCCCGCAGAATCGGGCCGTATTCATACTTGCCGGCACACACATAGCTGCACAGGGCCAGGTCTTCCTCATCCAGCTCCAGGCAACCAAGCTTCTGCGCCATCTCGGTGTCACCGACGATCAAATAACGCAGCAACGGGGTGGGCAGGATGTCCAGCGGCATCACCTGCTCGTAGTTGCCCACCGACACCATGGCCCGAGGGCTGCCGTTGGTGCTGGTATCGAAGGCAAAACGCTTGGCCGCGGCCAGTTTGGAAACGAAGATATTCAGCACCGAATGCTTGTTTACCCCGGCGCGCAGGTAATGCAGCAGCTCGCGCTCATCCCCCTCGTGCAGGCAAGAGACTTGCTGGTGGTAACGGCCCAGGTAGGCAAAGGGGCCGCGAGCGGTACGCCCGCCAAACACCGAGCCGGAAATCAGTCGATTCAACCCAGGCTGCAACTCACCCGCGCTCAGGCTTTGCAGGCAGGCCCCGAGGCGCGTGCGCAGCAAGCGCGGTTGATTAACCACGGGGCCGGCCAGGGCGATCACCCGCTCCACCCACAGTTGCCCAGTGCTAAAGAGTTTGCCGATGGCAATCACGTCCTGATAACCGATCTGCCAAACGCTCTTGTTGGCACTCACCGGATCGAGAAAGTGCATATGGGTGCCCGGCAAACCGGCCGGATGGGGGCCACTAAAGCTCTCGGTATGCACACCGGCCAGTTGCTCACCGGGCAGGCTGGCCCCTGGCGCCTTGCACAAAAACACCTTGGCCAGCCGCGTCAGCACTTGCAGGCCGGCTGCGAAGTCGTCGGCATAGGCCTGAATGATCAGCGCCGGGTCAGCGGCCAGCGGTTGGGTATCGATGGCCGTGACAAAGATTGAGCTGGGCACGGCGTCAACCGCCGGCACCTTGCTGAACGGGCGACTGCGCAGCGCAGTCCACAACCCCGACTGCAACAGGTTGTCGCGCACCGCCTGGGGGGCAAGGCTGGCCAACTGGGCGGCGGGATAGACGGCAAACGACACGGCTTCATCGCCGTCCAGTTCGATCACCACTGACTGCAGCACCCGCTGGGCACCACGGTGAATGGCACTGACCACCCCGGCCCCTGGCGCGGTGAAATGCACCCCTGGGTTGTTCTTGTCGCTGAACAGCGGCTGGCCGAGCTTGACTCGATCGCCCACCTGCACCGCCATGCTTGGCTTCATGCCGTGATAATCACAGCCCAACAGCGCCACGCTGGGCACCGGGCGAGCCGCCTCGATGCGCTGCTGCGGACTGCCGCTGATCGGCAAGTCCAGCCCACGCTTTATTTTTATCATCGATTACCCCACACACTGCAACCAGTGCCTTACAGAACTCGAAGATGGTCGAATCGGCCCAAGGCAACCCGACACACCGCGTCTCAAAAGCTTGTTGCGCTTGCACCCCAAAGAGCAAAACTGGCCAATTATATGCAGGCTAGGCGCTCGTATGCGACATTTTGGGGCAATAACTTGTCGCCACCCGCCACAACAATAACGTGGCGATTGCGCACGGCCGAGCCTATTGACACTCGCACAGGACTACAACATATGCGTCTGTTTATCTGCCTGATGTTACTGACAAGCAGCCTGGATTTGCTCGCCAGCAATCGCGAACGCCTCGCTGAGGCGGCCTTTGGCCCCTATCGACAGCAGGCCGAACACACCCTGCAACGGCAGAATCAGGCCGTACTCAACTACCTGTGGGTCGATGTGTACGCCGCTGCGTTCTATACCGAGCCGGGCATCAGCCCCCGTCAAGCCGTGGGCAACAGCCATCGGCAACGCCTGGAGCTGTATTACTTTCGCGCGATTGCTCGGGAAGACGTGATCAAGGCCGCCTGGGTCACCCTCCAGCGCCAGCAACCCGCCGCCCAACTGCAACGCCTGCGCCCCGAGCTGGACGCCTTGCACGCCACCTTCGCCGATATTCAACCCGGCGACCGCTACGCCCTCGACTATTCGGTCAGCGCCGGCCTGCACCTGGAGCGCAACGGCCGGCGCCTGTTCAGCAGCCGCAACGCCGAGCTGGCCCACGCCTACCTGGGCATCTGGCTGGCCGCTGACGGCTTATCCGCCAGCCTGCGCGAGCAACTGCTCGGCGCCGCACCGCCTCAGGCCGCGCGCAGCTTGAGCCAGTAACACAGGCCGATAAAGGCCAACCAGAACGGGATCGCATAGACCGACAGATTGATCCCCGGAATCAGCAACATCACCCCCAGAATCAAGGCCACAAACGCCAGGCACAGGTAGTTGCTGAACGGATACCACAACGCCTTGAAGCCAGGCTCGATGCCGCGCTGATTGAGGCTTTGACGAAACTTGAGGTGCGACAGGCTGATCATCGCCCAGTTGATCACCAGCGACGACACCACCAGGGCCATCAGCATTTCCAGCGCCCGCTGCGGCGCCAGGTAGTTGACCAGCACGCAGAGCAAGGTGATCAGCGCCGACACGCCAATCGCCAGCACCGGCACACCACGGCGATTTACCTTGAGAAAGGCCTTGGGCGCATCGCCCTGCTCGGCCAAACCGAAGAGCATGCGGCTGTTGCAATACACGCCGCTGTTGTAGACCGACAACGCCGCGGTGAGCACCACGAAGTTGAGCAAGTGAGCCGCCGTATCACTGCCCAGCAGGGAGAAAATCTGCACGAAGGGGCTGCCGCTGTACGGATCGCCAGCGCTATTTAGGGTTTCCAGCAGCTTGTCCCACGGATAGAGCATCAGCAGCACACTCAAGGCGCCGATGTAGAAAATCAGAATCCGCCAGATCACCTGATTGATCGCCTTGGGAATCACCTTCTTCGGCTCTTCGGCCTCGGCGGCGGTAATCCCCACCAGCTCCAGGCCACCGAAAGAAAACATGATGATCGCCAGCACCATCACCAGGCCTTCCAGGCCATTGGGGAAGAAGCCACCATGGCTCCACAGGTTGCTCACCGCCGCCTGCTCGCCGCCGGTACCGCTAACCAGCAGGAACACGCCGAGCAGGATCATGCCGATGATCGCCACCACCTTGACTAGGGCAAACCAGAACTCGGTCTCACCGAAGACTTTTACGCTGGTCAGGTTAAGCAGGTTGATCAGCACGAAAAATGCTGCCGCCGAAACCCAGGTGGGGATCTCCGGCCACCAGAACTGCACGTACTTGCCCACTGCCGTAAGCTCGGCCATGCCTACCAGCACATACAGCACCCAATAGTTCCAGCCCGAGAGAAAGCCCGCATAGCCGCCGAAATACTTGTGCGCAAAGTGGCTGAACGAGCCTGCCACCGGCTCCTCGACAATCATCTCGCCGAGCTGACGCATGATCAAAAAGGCAATAAAGCCGGCAATCGCATAACCGAGGATCATCGACGGCCCGGCGGATTTCAGCACCCCGGCCGAGCCGAGGAACAACCCGGTACCAATCGCCCCACCCAGGGCAATCAGCTGGATATGGCGGTTTTGCAAACCCCGTTTGAGTTCACCCGTGTGCAGCGGCTGATTCATTGTTACTGCCTCATCGCGACGACGCGCCTGGCGTGTGCGTAGTGGTCAACCTCTGCGCGGGATCGCCGCCTCAAGGTTGCATGAACGAAAAACGGCAGCTGCAGCTGCCGTTTGTTTGACCTATCGAACAGTTTAACGCGAGCCGGGCAGTCGGGAACAGACCCCAGCGGGCCGACCTCGGCACAGAACTCAAAGTGGTAGCGGCAAGCGATCGGCTACGCCATTACGCCACTTGATCCAGACATGCACGGGAATCCCGGCCAGCAGCAACAAAGTGCCGAGGAAGACCGTTTGCGCACCGGCGCCATAGATCGCCCAAAGGCTATAGATAAAACCCAGCGCCCCGAGCAGGGCCACTTTAAACAGGGCAGCGCCCTGCAACCCGGCGCGGCCCTTGAGGCGAATCATCAGCTCGGCCATGGAGCAAAACGTGTAAGGCACCAGGCTGGCCATCACCGCCAGCAAAATAATGGTATTGAACGCCCCGACCAGCCCACCGCTGAAATTCATCAACACCAGCAGGGTCGCCAACAGGTTGGACAGCAGCAGCGCATTGGCCGGCGTACCGAAGCGCGACAGGCGCCCCAGGCTCGTCGGGAAGACCCGATCCTGGGCCGCCCCATAAGGCACCTGGCCGGTCAGCAGGGTGAAGCCATTGAGCGTACCAAAGGTGGCAATCACCGCCCCGAGCGCCACCAGCAAACCGCCCATTTCACCCCACATCTGCCGCGCCACATCGGCCAGCGGCGCGCTGGAGGCGGCCAATTGCGCGGCCGGCAGCACACCGATGGCCACCGCCGAGACGCCGATATACACCGCCGCCGCCAGCAGCACGCCAAACAACGTCGCCCGCGCAATGGTCTTCTCCGGCTCAACCACCTCGCCTGCCGGCACCGTGGCCGACTCCAGCCTCAGATAGGCCCACAGCGTCACGGTGGCCGCCGCCGAAATCGCCGCCAGGTCCGACTGTTCACTCAGGTTAAGGGTCGCGTAGTGGCTGCCATCCACCCACCACCAGCCACACACCGCGATCAACAGCAGCGGTAGCAACTTCAAGACGGTGGTCAGCACCTGCACCGCGCCGGCCTCCTTGACCCCGCGAATATTGATCAGGGTCACCAGCCAGATGGCCACCAGCGCCACCAACAGGCTGTAGCTGGAGGACGCGCCAATCAGCGGGAAGACAAAGCCGACATACCCGGCCAGGGCCACCGCCACCGCCGCATTGCCGGTCCACAGGGTTATCCAGTAACCCCAGGCAATCAGAAACCCGGCAAACTCGCCATAGCCCGCCTCGGTATAGGCATAGGGCCCGCCGGTCTTGCTCACCAAGCGCGCCAAGCGACCGAAGATAATGGCCAGCACCAGCGCCCCCAGCGAGGTGAGCAACCAGCCACCCAGGGCAATCGGCCCGAACGGCGCCAGCGAGGCCGGCAACAGAAAGATCCCCGAACCGACCATATTGCCCACCACCAGGGCGGTGCAGGCGAGCAGACCGAGGCCTTTGCGAGAGGAGCTGGTGGGCGCATCCATGGGCAGAATTCCTTGTGACAGTGGGCAACAAAAAGACCGCTTGCCGAATAAATCCAGCGCAGGCTGGCGCCGCGTCTATCCGCGCCCCGGCAACAACATGCCTTATTTGCCCGCGGACGGCACGGAATAACGCTGAATGATCCGAGCCAGCGTGCCGTTCGCGCGCAGCCGGCCAATCGCGGCATTCAAGGGCCCCAGCAACTCGGCACGCGAACGGTGCAGACGCATGCGCAGCTCGGAGCGATTGACCAGCGGCCCCTGCTCAATCTGCGCTGGCTGCGCCTTGATTTGAGGGTGATTGGCCAGAATATAAGCCAGCTCAAGACGGTCGATGATGCCGCCCTCGGCACGCCCGCGAGTCACGCTGTAAAGCAGCGCGATGCTGTCCGGGCTGTCGCTGCGGGTGAAGTATTGGCTGCCGGCATAGCCATAACCACGCACAGTGGACAGGGTTCGACCCTGCAAATCCTGCAGCCGGGCAAAGGCAAAGGCACGCCCCGGCGGAAAAATCAGCACCTCCTCGGCGCTCAACACCGGGTCACTCCACAGCGACACCTCGGCCTGCTCGGGCGCACTGCGCCAGGCCATGCTCACGCAGCATTCAAGCTGCACCACGGCGTCGCGAAAATGCTTCTGCGCGCGCAGAGGCGGCTGCGCAATCTCGCCCTCAAGAACCACGCCAGGCAGATCAAGGGCCTGCATAACATCATTGAAAATGCCACTGACCTGCCCGTTACGGACAATCCAATAGGGCTCCCAGCTCTCGTTGGTCACCGCATACCTAAGCGTGTCGGCCACCCCCAGCAACGGCAGGAGCAACAGCACCACCCCACAACCCCAGCGACCCACCGGACACCTCCCTATCCCCTGCTTGCACATGCCTGACAACCGACCCAGGGCACAAGGTTAACGCCAATCCACCCAACAAAGCATTAAGGGGTCAGAAAGCATTAAGGGGTCAGAGTCCCCCGCTGTCAGGCTAGTTGTCGCCTGAGCTGATTTATCAAAACGATAGATCGGGGGCGTCAAAGAGAGCTGCAATGTCGAGCTATTCACCTGAGCGTAAAGCTGCCCTTATCAACAAATTACTGCCGCCGCAAAACATGTCCGTGGCCGAGTTGTCGCGTCAAGAAGGCATCTCCCAGGCCACCCTGTATGCTTGGCGCACCAAGCTCAAAGCAGGAGGCGCAGTGGTGCCCGGAGATAAGAACAACGCCGATGACTGGCCCGCTGAAGCCAAGTTTGCGGCGGTATTGCAGGCCGCTACGTTGAGCGAAATCGAATTCAGTGAGTACTGCCGCAGCAAGGGTTTGTACCCCGAGCAAATCAGCGCCTGGCGCCAAGCCTGCATCACCGGCCAGATGTCCGCCAAAGCACAGCTCAAGGCTGAGCGTGATCAGGCGCGTGCCGACAAGAAACGCATCGCCGAGCTGGAGCGCGAACTGCGTCGTAAAGATAAGGCACTGGCAGAAACCGCCGCGATCTTGGTGCTGCGAAAAAAGATGAATGCCTTCTGGGGAAGCGACAGCGAGGACGTTTGACCTCGCTGCCAGAACGGCAACAACTCGTTGAACGCTTTAACCATGCCGTCGCTTCTGGTGCGCGCAAGGCGATTGCCAGCGCAGAGATCGGGCTGTCGCTGCGCAGCCTGCAACGCTGGGCGCTTACGCCTGTCATACAGGCCGATGTGCGCACCACCACGCTACGGCCACAGCCGCCGAACGCCCTGAGTGAGCAAGAGTGCGGCGCGATCTTGGCGGTCTGCAACAGCACGCCATTCGCCAGCTTGCCGCCCAGCCAGATCGTGCCTAGGCTGGCCGATCAGGGCCGTTACCTGGCCTCGGAGGCGACCTTTTACCGCGTCCTGAAAGCGGCCGGTCAGCAGCACAAACGCGGCCGCAGCCATGCGCCACATAAGCACGCCGCACCGACCACGCACCGCGCAACGACGGCCAATCAGGTGTGGTCGTGGGACATCACCTACCTACCGTCGCCGGTGCGCGGCAAGTACTACTACCTGTATTTGATCGAGGATATTTACAGCCGCAAGGGCGTGGGCTGGGAGGTTTACGAAGAAGAAAATGGCGAGCACGCGTCCGCCCTGATGGAGCGCACCGTGCTGAACGAACGCTGCGTCGGGAAGCCTTTGGTGCTTCACTCGGACAACGGCGCGCCGATGAAGTCGTCGACGTTGCTGAGCAAGTTGTACGATTTAGGCATCACCCCGTCGCGCGGACGGCCACGGGTAAGCAACGACAATCCGTATTCAGAATCGCTGTTTAGAACCCTGAAATACTGCCCGCAATGGCCCAAGGATGGCTTTGCAGATTTAGACGCAGCACGCAGCTGGGTGCGCGATTTTATCCGCTGGTACAACCACGAGCACCGCCACAGCCGGATCCGCTTCGTAACCCCGGCGCAGCGTCATCGCGGCGAGGATCACGAGGTACTGGCCAAGCGTCATGCGCTGTACCAACAAGCTCGTAATCAACACCCGCATCGCTGGTCGGGCGCGACGCGGAATTGGCAGCCCATCGGCGCCGTCACACTCAACCCCGAGAGGGAGCAACCGGCACTAAAAATGGCGGCATAAAAAACACGGTTGACGCGACAACTACCTTGCAAAACGCCGGAGTCGATTTTCCAAGGCCGGCTTACGCCGCCAGATAAATCGACTCTGACCCCTATCTGCTACCAGATAGCGATGCCCTGCTTGAGCTGTTCGCTGGTTAATCCGAGCAGTCCCAGGTGTTGCTCAGCATCTTTGAGCAACAACAGGCCTGTATTTCTTGCGCTTGGACATGAACACTCCTTTAGCTCGACGCGAGCTTACTCGAAAGTGTCCATGCTAACGGAGCAGAACCCACCCGAAGTTGCTTTTGCACCGCAGACACTATTACTACTGAGATCTGTGCCAAGTGCCCGCCAACAAATCACCGACGATATTCTTCTGGACTTGAGCTAAGTATAAATCCTCTGTATGTTTATTTGCGGAGCGTGAGACCATCGACATTAGCGATTGTAGATCATGCATAACACCGTGTGGGTACAGTGTTTGCGCGTTTTTTTTCAGCTTAAAAGACGCGCCCCCCTGATCTCGCAACTTGATCTCATAACCCACCGCAGCATTCACCAGATATACGCTGCCGGTTGCAAACTCAGTGAGCTTGTCATTCTGAATATTCCGCGCATAAATGACATCAACATCAACCACGAAATCTGCTGTCGACTTTGAAGTTGCCATACTGTTCTGCGCCACCAACTCTTGCGAAAGCCCCGACACCAGCCGCTGCCTGACCGCCTCCCTTGACAGAAAATCCTCATGCTGCCCAGAAAGCTCAAGCTCAACCCCTTCGACCCAGTAGGTAGATCCTGCAATCGGGTTGACCGGACTGGCACAGCCATACAAAGCAGAAACCAACAGTAAAATACTCAAATAACGCATACAACCCCCTAGACAAAGGCACACAATTAATTAGCCATAATTTTCAACCACGAGAGAAAAGTGGGCAGATTTATTTAATGGCTCTCAGCAACCGAAAAAATAAATCCGTTCCCTTTTACTCTTTTTCTAAAATAAATATCTCCCCTTTTTCCTTTCTCCCTTTTGCACCACGTTAGTAAGTAAATTGGTAATAGGGGACAGGCCACGATTTAAGCAGAGAGAAAACGTGATCTGCCCCTATTGTTCTGCATCGCCACGAGACGTTACATGATAGAGCGCACCGGCAAATTCAATTCGTAGTGGGCGGGCCAAAGCTTTTATCCATCATCAGTCAATCTGCTAGAAAAGGGGGACAGATCTATTTAATGGCGCTCTCACCAACCGAAAAAATAAATCTGTCCCCTTTTTCTTTAGATAGCATATGCCTTTAGAGTGACACCTGGACTCGGTGAAAGTTCCGTGAGATAACCCATCGAGTTCGGAAGTTTTAGGCCGAATTTTTCAGCGCTTATAAAACCTTTTATTGGCCAGCCACGCTGGCTCATTAGTGTGTTTGATGCAAAGGTTACATCGGAGTCTGACGGGACACTAAAAATTGTAATATTAAAGCCTGGCGATATTGATTTTCCAGTTTCGTCCGTAATCGACTGTCTTTTCAAATGCAAGAACAGCGGATCCGTAGGTGTCATCTTGGGTTCTGAATTGTTGTATGCCATTACCTTTGAATCCCAGGTGTCAGGCAGTGAGAATGAGATTTTTGCTTCGTCGATTTTGATCTCCGAAGCTGGAACAATATTGGCAAATAGAGCTGTAGCGATTGTGAGTCCGAGTAGTATAAGTTTCATTGTTTTCCCTAACGTTTGGTTAAAAACACAAAAGGGGTCAAGTCTTGCCTTTTGCCTTCGCTATTATGCGACTGACACGCGAATAGTGCAGATCAAAATAATCACCTATTTCCTTCATGCTGTAACCGCCACTTGCGTAAGCTGACTTCACAGCATCATCACGGGTGCTGCCCGATTTTTCGTACCAATCCAGCGGCTTGAACATTGGACGCCTTTGCGACAAAGGTATTTCGCTAAGTTCCTGATCGGCCTCTATTTTTGCCTGCATGGCTGAGACAAATTGATCTGATCCTAAATAGATTTGATTTTTTAACTGCTCCCATGGCGAAGGTTGCCCCTTCCCTTCTGCGATAAACAGCTTATAGCTCCTCACAGCCTCAGACAGGTGCAGGCCAAAGGCCGAAAGTATCCAATTAACCGTTAGCCATCGCGGCGCTTCGGAAAAACCCGCCGTAGCGCGATAACTACTCCACGGCCAATCCTGTGCGGCGCGCACCATTCGGGCTCTGACGGGATTCAAGACGATATAACGCGACAGCTCCAACAGATAACTATCCTTTTCAACCAGAATAGACTTGTAACGCCCTTGAAAGACATGACCAACCCGTTTCCGTGCCTGATTGAAACGCTGCGTATAAACACCATTAAGCTGACGCATACCTTGTGCAAGATTCGCATCCGGTGTTTCAATAAGCAGGTGGTAATGATTACTCATCAAACAGTAAGCATGGCAATGCCAGTTGAACCGCTGGCAAACCTCACCTAAAACTGACAAAAATAGCTCTCTATCATGATCCGACAAGTAAATGTCTTCACGTCCATCGCCACGAGACGTTACATGATAGAGCGCACCGGCAAATTCAATTCGTAGTGGACGGGCCAAAGCTTTTATCCATCATCAGTCAATCAGAACAACATCGTCGCAACCAAATATAGTTCATAAAAAGCAAAAGACAAGACCTGACCCCGACCTTTGAGGGAAAGTCGATTGGACAGTTGGACGGGACAACGGGACAACGGGACAACCAATTAACCTAACAAAATATCCTGTGTATCTACAGCTTCCACAGAGCCGTTAGTAACCAGAACCCCCAAACCAAGCTGGGGGTCAAATGTTGCATCAAATATAAAACCAATTTGACGCGCTCCAGCATCAAATGCGGATATCACTTTAATACGCCTCAAAGAAACCAACCCCTGCATATCATCAACTGCACGGACTCTGGGCGCCTTGGCATCAACCTCATCAGCATCAAAGCACTCTCGGTATTCCTCAAGCCTATCGAGGTAATAGCTAAAAACAGCTTCTTCTACCAACGAAGAAATAGAGGCTTTATTTAAATTGAACTCCCGAAACGCAAGCCGCTGAGTTTCAGAGATCGGAGCAGCATCAAAAGTCTGAACAACAAGTTCCACCTCAAAGCGACTTCCAAAAAACACTATTTCACATAGCCCTGTCCAAGCCCCATCAAAATGCAACTCACCAAAATCTCTATCTGAGACAACATTCATTTCTTAAGCGCCTCCAACAAAGCTTTCTCAGCAACTCCGCCTAGATGACCATACTTTACACCGAAATCCATCGAGCCAACCTTGCCAGTATGAATAAACGAGGGCACCAACTGCATTGTTCGCATGTCCTCAACCTCATGCCAAGTATATTTCTGCTCCCTCATAAATCGAACCACATCTGACTCTTTCACGCCAAGCTTATTGGCCAGAATCTGATTGGCAGCGCGGAAGTTAGTATCTCTATCTCTAGAAATCAGACCAGGAAGCCTAACGTCCTGAAGTGTAATCGGAGAAAAATCCGGATAGCCATTCTTGTATGCAATTCCATTAGGCAATACTTTCTTTAGATCTGGATTATCGAATACAAAATTTGATTCACCTCTGACTCCTGCCCAAGAGCCTCCGTTAATTGGTGTCAATCTAATTCTGTCTTCATACCGGCTGAGTTGAGGTACAAAAGGCCCCATCTCTGCATTGGCTATACCGGTGGCTCCCGCTTCTTTTGCACCATCCTTCACCGGTCTATCAGGCAACGGATACCCGGTCTTCGCATCCGTCTGCCCGCCATCCGAATGATTATTCGACTCTGCCGGACTGCGCTCCTTGACCGTAATCACCTTAGTAACAGTCACATCAGTGGCCTTGCCCACGATCAAGCCGGCGATCAGCCCACCGCCACCAATCCAGAAGTGGTCTTGTTCATCGTCTAGGTCGCGCCACTCAACTCCCTCGGCAATGCGCTTCCCGAGGGAGGTTTGGAACTCGACCATCGCCTGCCCAAACGAGGTATTCCCCAGTGCCTCTCCCGCTGCCAGCAATATCAGGCCTTTTGGACCCTGTGCGGCGGCCAAGACATAGGAAACCGCCTCAGCCTGATCGGGATGGGACTCGATGTACAGATTGATTTCAGAAACACGATTAAGGACGTGTTGCTCAGGCCTTACGGGTACACCTCTATTAATTCCCAGCGGTAGAGGCGTGTCATTAACTACCGTCGGCTCAAGCTGCATCGCGTTTGGATTGAGCGAAATCCCCGCTTCCTTAAGGCCTTTCTCCGCCGCTACAAGCTTCTCAGGGTTCTTCTGATTGGTCTCATTGATAAGTCGAAGCTTCTCCAGCACGCCCTGCTGAAATGCGTCATTGGACAACAAGGCGCGCGCCTCGTCTCGGCTGTATCCACCCTGCTCAATTAAGCCTTCCAAAGCTTGTTGAGCGATTTCTTTGCCTCCCGCCTCTGCGGCACCTGCCGGCAATGGACGTCCGGTGACTTTATCCACCTGAACCAGACTGTAACTCACCAGCTTGGCGGCATCTTCATAGTTGGCAATGGCCTTGTCGTCCCACTGGGTTAACGACTCACCCCAGCCTTGTACCGTAGCAACCGGATGACTCACCGCCTCAATGGACGACTGACTCGCATACAAATCCGTCCGCTCTTCCTCGTCCTTGGTAATTTCATAGGCTTTATCGACATCGCGGTTTAACCCAGCCGTGGAGTCTTGCCCGGTCTGCGCATCGCCGCGCACCACGATTTCGCCCGCGCCCACGGTGGCTCGAACGATTTGCTCGCGGTCTTTGCGGTAGTCGTGGCCGCCGACGCTCCAGCCGTTTGCTCCTTCAGTGCCCTTGCCTTGCTGACTAACGTCTTGCACGGCCACAGTTTTGCCATCGGTGCTTTGTGCTTGGCCGCTGCTGAAGCCGTAGCTACCGCCCACGTTGAGGTAGTAACCGTGCTCCTTGTCCTCTCCCTTAATGTCGCGATAGCCCAGGGTGCCGGTGTCTAACTTGAGGTTGCCGCTGTTCGAGGCGAGCAATGCGCCGTCGAGTTGGGTGTGGTTTTCGGTGCGGATATCCAGCCGATCCTTGGCGGTGATGCTGGTCTGCTCACCTACCCAGTTGGTCTTGCCGGTGGTTTTTCCGTAACCCACGGAGCCACTCAAACTAGGGGCCGGGCCTATGGTGGCGGTGGCACTGAGGTCGAACTCCTTACCCTTGACCTTGCCCGTATCGGGCAGCGATGACACCTTGAGATCGCGCCCCACTCGGCCAATCACCGCATCGCCACGCAGCGTTGCACCAGCGATGGTGGTGTCTTGGCCACTGCTGAACTTCAGCCGATCACCGGCATACAGGTAAGCCTCCTGCTGACGTTCACCTTCGCGTTCCAACTGGCCTTTACCCAAGTTGATGCTGGCATACACGCCTATTCCGCCCGAGCCGGCGGCCAGACCTACCTCACCACCACCGCTGTGACGCTTGGACTCATCGCTGTACTCATTGCTGGCTGCTCGAATGCTCAGGTCGTGGCCGACATTGAGATCGGTATCGCGCACCGCCTTGACTTGAGTGCCGATCAGGGTCAGATCGTTGGTGACCTTAAGGTTTACATCACGCCCGGCCTGTAGCTGGGTTGGCAGTGAGTTACCTTGCGTGTGCGCCTCAGTGGCTTCGCCGTAGCTCGCACCAATACCCACCTTGACGCCACCCGCAGTACCACCATTGATGCCGCCTTGACGGGAGACTTGCTGGCTATCACTGGTCGTACTACCGCGCACGACATCCAGCGTCACGTCCTTACCCGCCAAGCTGATGTCACGCCCAGCGTGTAACTGACTGCCGCTGATGGTTAAGGCGTTGCCCGCCACCGCACTGATATCGCGTCCCGCATCCAAAGTAGAGGCGCGATTACTGAGGGTCTGCTGGCTGCTACTGTTGGTTTGGCTGGTCGGGCCCAGATGAGCAGCAGCGCTTGGCCCCGACGTGAACTGACTGACGGCATCAGCTGCCTTCAAGACGCTGGAACCCTTACTGATGTTGTTATCGCCCTGGCCTGCCCCCTTTACTGCATCCTTAGTGTTGCCATAGTTGTGGCTGACGCTGACGGTAAGACCCGTACGGGTCTTGGTTTGACTTTCCTCTTCAAGCAGTGATTCACGGGCAGCATCTAGGTTGATGTCACGCTCGGCTCGCAAGCTAATATCGCGCTCGGCAGCTATATCAGAGCCGCGCTGATTAATATCGCGCCCCGCCAGTAGGCTCACATCCTGCCCAGCTTGAATTTGGCTGGCAGCCGCAGTTTGTGCGAGCGTGCGCGTGTCTTCCTGCAACTTCTCTTTACCCGCAAACACGGTGACGCCATTACTATCGCTCGACAAGGCGATCCCGGTTTTGCTCTCGCTTTGCCAGGCGGAGTTACTTCGGCTGTTTGCAGCGGCAACAACATTTACGTCACGCCCTGCGTCGAGCAGGACATTGCCCCCGGCACTGACGCCGCTGCCGACGATATTGATGTCTTGCGCAGCCTTGAGCGTGGCATCACGATCCGCCGCTACCTGGCTACCAATACTGGTGCTGCTCTGCGCCTGCTCACCCGCCTTCTGCGCAGACGCAATCGACAACATGCCGCCCGAGGAGGAAAGCCCGGTTTTTTTCTTGTACTCCTGCGTCAGGCTATACGCCGTGTCGTTAGCCGACACCAGGTTGATGTCACCAGACTTGGTGACTAGCCCCGCACGCAGCTCGACATCATTGCCGGCGCTGGCCTGACTGGCGCGCAGACGGATGTCGTTGCCGGCGGCAATGACCACATCGTTGCCCGCATCCAGCTCACTGGCGACTTGCGTAGCATTGGTCTTCAGCTGACTCTTGCCACTTTTGGTGAAACCGCCGAAACCGGATTTGCTTTTCTTCGTGTAAGAGCCGTGCTCCTCGATACCCGATAAGATAGCCACATCGCCAGTCGCACCGACCAGCAGATCATTACCCGCCTTGAGTTGGCTGCCTATCACATTGACGTCGCGGCCACCGTCGATGCTCATACCGCCATCAGCAGCCTGGCTGGTATTAATCGTCAGGTTGTTGCCGGCTTCAATCACCGAAGCAACATTAGTGCTGTCGTAACGCTCGCGTTGCTTGCTTTTGCTGCGACCGAAAGACCCCTTACTCTTCTTCGAGTAGAAGGAGGCACTTTCATCCTTGGCGGAGAGAATATTGATGTCCTGCTCGGCATCCAGCGCAACATCACCTTGCGCCTTGACCTTGCTGGCGACCAGCGTCAGCTCCTGCCCCGCATCGATCGAGATATTCCCACCCGCCTGGACACTGGTGGACTGCTGCACGATTTTGTCGGTGCTACGGGTGACCTTCTTGCTCTTGGAGTAGAAATGGTCTTCGTTGGCGGCAGCGGCCAGGGTGGCGTCACGCCCGGCAGTCAGGCCGATGTCGCGGCGGGCTTCCAGTTGGCTGGCGATGACGCTGAGGTCACGGCCGGCGTTGATGCTCAGGCTGCCGACGGCCGACGGGCTGGTGGTGGTGGTCAGGTCACGGCCGGCCACCACCTCGGCACCCAGCTGGGTGATTTGCTCGCGTTTGTAGCGACTGCCACGGCTTTCACCGTTGCGCAGCTCCACCGAGGCGATGGTGGCGTCGCGGCCGGCGTCTAGGTTCAGGTCGCCACGGCTGTGCAGCACGCCGCCGAGGTTGGCGATGTCGCGGCCGGCGCTGATGTCCAGGCGGTTGCTGGCTTCGATGCGCGCGGCGCTGTCGGCAAAGCTGCGTTCCCAGGTGCGGTTGCCACTGGCAGCTTGATGACGAGTAACGCTGCGTTCATTGAGCACATCGCCGGTCAGGCCGGTGAGGCGCACGTCGCGGCCGCTGATGATGCCGCCTTGGGCGTTGCGAATGCTGTCAGTGGCCAGTAAGTCGAGGCGCTGGCCGGCTTCCATCAAGCCACGGTTGCTGATGTTGGTCGCGCTGGCGCTGAGGTTGTTAGCGGCGCGCAGGGTGCCGGCGTTGTTCAGCTCGGTGCCGGCGATCAGGCTGACATTTTGCCCCTGAATCAGTGCGCCGTTGGGTGCCAGACGGTTTTTGGCTTGGGCCAGGTACAACACCGGGACCAGGACCTTCTCACCGTTGACCAGAGCCTCCTCCAGCCACACCAGATCGTGGGTCAGGGCCGCCACTTGCGCGGCGCTCAGGGTCACGCCAAGCGACAGATTGAGTGCCTGCTTACTGGCGATGGCGTTGTTCATCAGGTAGCGAAACATCGCCTCGTCGCTGGTCAAGCCGTCGAGAAAACGCTGACCGGTGCGGGCGACTACGGCCTCGCGAATCAAGCGTTGCTCGTAAAGGCCGTCGCCCAGGCGCTTCTGGCTGTTGTCGGGAGTAACGCCGAGGCTGCTGAGCAGGTAGTCCGAACTCATAAACTGCTTGAGGTCGGTGAGGGCCGGGTTGGTTTCGATCAGGTATTTGTGGCTGTTGCTCTGTTTGCTGTTGCTGGGCAGGCCCTGTGCATGCTGAACGGCAGTCGCTTGACCGGCGAGTGTTGCGGCGGCCTGTGCGGCCCCAGTGCTGGTGGTGGGCAACGCACCAATTGCCAACTCAAGCCCTTGGGCACCCTGATAGCCGAGCGTCTGCTCGCGCTGGCCCAGGTCAATCTGCCGGCCGCCGATGGTCAGATCAGCCGCGCCGGCAAGCGCCGCACTGGCTACACCATTTTGCGCATTCTGGCCACTGAGGCGGAACAGGCCGTTTTGCCCGCTTGGCAGGCTAAAGCCTGGCAGGGTGACGGGGTTGATCTTTTGTTGGGCGAGGTCGGGAGGGAGTTGGGGGTTGAGGCTGACAATTGTAGTGGATCCAGTACCTTGACTCGCTGTGCTGCCGACCCTGGAAGTTGGTGCTGTTGTTGCGACGCCCGTACGTTCCACACCAGTCATGAGTTTGTTAGTCGCCAAGATAGCGACATTTCCACCTGCCTGAATCATCGCAGGTGCAAACTCACCAGCCCCATTAGTTATGATCACATCTGAAAAATAACCAGCATTTTTTATAGCCGATGGCACCTCAAGCCTTATACCTAACGAGTAACGAGAAGGCGAAAAATTGACCTTCCTCTTATAGCTACTAGCCTGCTGAGAAGACCCAAGCTCAATTCGCATCGTGCCAAAAGACTGATAAAGCTGCCTATCAACAGGCTTCCCACCAGATTCGAAAAGAAGAGGCTTTACCAAAGCCTCCTGGTCCAAGGCGTTCCAAAAATGAATATTCCTATCATAAGCCCTGTCATTATAAGAATTATAATCAACAATTGATTGCCACAATTTTCTCCCAGGCTTTAAATCTATATATCTACGACGAGAGTAACTACCTAGCGCCGACCCAATATTCTCAAATGAATAAGATTTTATGTTAACGTCACCAACCGCAACCACTGAAGAGTTGACATTCGAAAACATCTCACCATCAACTATGAAACTCTGCCCTGCAACAATATTAGACGATGGCGAGTCATCTACTGCATGTGTGGCAAACACCTCTTCCAAAACCAGATGCGATGACTGCTCTCGTTTGCCCACTTTACTTGGCGGCATATAACAACTATAGCAACGCACTCCTATAGCCGAAGATACCAATACAGAACCAACCTCAAATTTATTCTTTCTATTTATGAAAGAGCTCGCCCGAACAACAATATCCGCACCACTTTCAATCGTCGAGGAAATATTCTCGACCGCAGTTGCGCGCCCCAACAGGTCATCCTTGGCTATATCCAAGCCACCCAAGCTATACATATCCGCATATTTGTTGGTGAAATCATTCACCCGCAATGCCATATCGTCACCACTGAAGATCAGCCCATGCTCGTTAAGCAAGGTCGGCGTATACAGATCCAGCGTGCCTGCGCTGCCGAGGGTGCCGTAGTTAGCTAAGTTGGCGGCGTTGACACGCAGATCGGCGGCAGAAGTCAGGCGACCGTAGTTCTTTAGGCTACCGCTGCTGTTGATTTGGCTGTTGCCACCGCCAGTGATGCGGCCGGGTTCGCCCAGCAAGAGGCTGGCGGCGCTGAGGTTGAGCGCGCCAAGGCTGCTGAGGCGGCCATCGCCGCTGTAGCCGCCACTGAGGTTGAGGGTGAAGTTGCCATCGCTGGCCAAAAGGCCGTTGTTGACCCAGGTATTGCCGCTGCCGGTGAAGCTGTGTGCAGCCAGCAACTGGCCCTCGGCGGTTTGGCTGAAGGTGCCGATATTGAGGCTCAGGTGCCCGGCTTGCAGCACGCTGCTGTTGACCCAGCTGGCGGCATTTAGCGTCAGTACGCCGTTGCTGGTGAGGTTACCGCCGGCCTGCATGACGTTGTCGGCAGACAGGCCGAAGTTGCCGTTACCGGTGTGCAAGATGCGCCCTGCGCCGTTGCTCAGGCTGGCCACTTGCAGGTCGAGGTCTTTGCTGGCGCTTTCCAGCACGCCGTAATTGTTGTTTAGGCTGTTGCTGGCGATGTGGGTGCTGCCGCTCTGCCCAAGGGCACGCAGGCTGCCGACCAGGTTATTGATGCTGTTAGCACTGAGGCTGAGGGTGCTGTCGCTTTCGAGGATGCCAAACTGGTTATTCAGCGCACCCGTCAGGGTGAAGTCGATTCGCCCGGCACCCACCTTGCCGCCTTGGCCAAGCTCCGCGCCCTGGTTGAAAAACTGCTGACCAGTGACCTTGAGCAGCGTGCCGGCATACAGACCACCACCTTGGTTGTTGAAGTCGTGGGTGACGATCAGGCTATCGCCCGTCACCGCCGAGAGGTGGCCGTTGTGGTTGTCGATGCCTTGCGCGGCATTCAGCTCCAGCGACTGCGCCTGGGTGGTGCCGGCATGGTTGTTAAACAGCCCGGCTGTCAGCAGTTTGAGCCAGCCGGTGGCGCTGCTGAGGATGCCGCCGTTGCTGTTGTCGAGGCTGCCAGCTTGCAGGTCGAGATTGCCACCTTGGCTACTGAGCTGGCCGTGCTGATTATTCAGCGCGCCAGTGATGCGCAGCTGGCTGTCAGTTGCACTTTGCAGGGTGCCGCCCTGGTTGTTCAGGCTGCCGGCGTTGAGCAGCAATTTGCCCAGTTGGCTGTAGATCAGACCGCTCTGCTGGTTGCTCAGGGCGCCGGTCAGGTTCAGTTGCAGGTCTTGCTGGCTGGCCAGGGTGCCGCCGGCGGAGTTATCCAACTGAGCGGCGGTGAGCGTCAAGGCGTCTTGGCTGAGCAGCTTGCCGTCACGGTTGTCGATGCTGGCGGCCTTGAGGATCAGTGCGCCGCCGCTGGCCACTCGTGCCTTGTTGGCGTTGATCAAAGCCCCCAGCAGGGTCAGTTGCAAACTCCCTTGGCTGATGATGCTGCCAGTGCTGTTGTTCAGGTGACTGCCCTTAAGCAGCACAGTAGCCCCGCTGAGTTCCCCGTCTTGGTTATTCAGTTCGCTGCTTAGGCTATTAAGCTTAAGGTCTTGCTTGGCGGTGATCAGCCCGTGCGCGCTGTTGTTCAATTGCCCGGCGATGTTCAGGTCGAGATCGGCGTCTGTGGAGAGGATGCCATTGGCGTTGTTCAGGCTGGCCGCACTGACCTGCTGCAACCCCTTGCTGACCAGCGCCCCCTGATCGTGGTTATCCAACGCACCACTGAGGTTGACCGTCAGCGCGCCCTGCTTGCTCGACAGGGTGCCACTGGCGGAGTTGTCCAGGCTGCCACCACGGACGTCGAGCCCCTGCCAGCCGGAAAGCAAACCGCTACCGGCGTTGCGCAGATTGGCGGCGTTCAAGCTCAGGGTATCGGCGCTGATGATGCGCCCTTGCTCGCCGTTGTCGATCTTACTGGCCAGCAGGCTGAAGGACTGCTGGCTGGAAATTTCGCCTAGGTCGCGGTTATCCAGCTCCGCCAGACGCTGAATGCTCAACGGGCCATGGGCACTGAGCAAGCCGCCCCGGTTGTCGAAGTTGCCGCCGGTCAAGTCCAGGGTCACGGCCTGCTCGCCAATCAAGCGGCCTTGGCGCTGGACTAACTCGGTGACGCGCAACAGCACATTGCCCTTGGCCGATATTTCACCTTCAAGGCTGGAGTCGAGGCGCTGAGCGCTAATGCTCAAATCGCCGGCGCTGCTGATCAGGCCGGCGGCACTGTTGTCCAGATTGCCGGTCTGCAGGCTCAGGGCTTGTTTACTGCTGACGACCCCGCCCTGGTTATTCAGGTCAGCGGTTTGCGCCGTCAGGGCCGCCTGGCTGATGATCTGACCTTGGCTGTTATTGATGGCACCGCTATGCAGTTGCAGGGTTTTGCCGCTGGAAAGCAGCCCCTTGTCGCTGTTATTTAGCGTGCCACTGTTGACCCTGAGATCACCACTGGCGACCAAGGCACCCTCATTGCGGTTATCCAGCTTGGCGCTTATATCCGCTTGCAAGTCGCCACGAGTGGCGAGGGTGCCACCGCCCGAGTTGTCCACGCTGGCGGCGCTGACAGTCAGGCCATGGGCGCCGGAGAGCGTGCCCTTGAGGTTGTTTTGCAGTGCGTGGGTGATCTGCAGTTGCAGCGCCTCGCCACTGATGATCTTGCCGGCGCTGTTGTTGAGGTTGCCGGTAAGCAGGCTGAAGGCACTGCTGCTTGAAATTTCACCGCCCTGACTGTTGTCGATACTGGCGACGCGACTCAGCAACAGGCTGCCGGGGCTGGCGATCAGGCCGCCGTTGCGGTTAATGAGCTGACCGTTAGCCAAGTCGAGACGGATGGCGCTGCTGCTGACCAGCTCGCCCTTATCGTGTTGATCGAGGCCACTGAGGCTGGCGCTGAGCAAGCCCTGGCTGGAGATCCGTCCCAGCGCGCTGTTATTCAGCTGGGCAGCGTTGATAGTGAGTGTGGCATCACTGCTAATGCGCCCGCCTTGGCGGTTATCCAGGCCGCTGCTGTGCAGCGCGATAGCGCCCTTGGCGCTGAGTACGCCGGCCTGACTGTTGTTTAAATCGGCACTGACCAGCGTCAGCGCACCATCGGTCAGCAGCTTGCCGCCTTGGTTATTCAGCAAGCCAAGGGTGGTGACCTGCAGCGCGCCGGCACTGGAGAGTACACCCAGTTGCTGGTTGTCGAGGCTGGCGGCCGTTACCAGCAGCCCGCCTTCACTGATCAACTGGCCTTGCGCGTGGTTGTCCAGCGAGCCAGTCAACTCGACCCGCAGCGCCTGTTGGCTGCTGAGTAAACCGCCTTGGCTGTTATCCAGGCTAATGCCCTTAAGCGTCAGCCCATCACGCCCAGCCAATACGCCTTTGAGCTGGTTGAATAGACGTTGCACGGTCAACTCAAGGCCTTGATCACCGATGACCTTGCCGGCGCTGTTGCGCAGCTCATTGGCCGTCACTGTCACCTTGGCACGGCTGGAGATTTCCCCGCCTTGGTTGTCTAGGTGCTCGGCGTGCAGCTCGATGCCTTGATTGGCAGCGATTAGGCCGGCGTTGCGGTTATCGATGTTGTTGGCGTGCAGGTTCAGTGCGCCCTGACTGATGAGCGCGCCGCCCTGCTGATTGAGGCTGCCGAGCGTCGCGTGCAGGTCGCCCTTGGCGGCGATTTGCCCGTCATTGCCGTTATCGACAGTGGTGGCCGTCAATTGCATGCGGCCATCACTGGCGACACTACCACCCGCGTTGTTCAGCTGGGTCAACTCAAGCAGCGCCGCAGCCTTACCGCTGACGCTGCCCTGCTGGCGATTATCGAGGCTGCCGCCCTTGATCGTCAGCGCGCCATCGGCGATCACCAGGCCGGATTGGTTATTTAACGTTGCGCCTTGCAGATCCAGCGTGCGCTTGCTGGAAATCAAGCCGCCATGGCTGTTGTCGAGCTGAGCAAACTTCAACTGTTGGGTGCCGTGGCTGATCAGGTTACCCAGATCATGGTTATCCAGCAGACCCGTCACACCCAGCGTCAAACTGCCTTGGCTAAGCAGCGTGCCCTGGCCGCTGTTGTCGAGACTCGCGGCGGCCAGTTCGAGTGTCTTACTGGTTTCAATCCGCCCTTGGCGGTTATCCACCTGAGCGGTGGCGCGCACGTTTAGCTGATCACCGATCAGTTTGCCGTTACGGTTATCCAGGCTGGCAAGCTGCGCGTCGATGACATTCGCCGAGACTTCACCGCCCTGATTATTCAAGCTGCTGGCATTGACGCTCAGCTGTTGCTGGCTGGCCAGCAAACCGCCTTGACTGTTGTCGAGCACGCTTGTCTTGGTGCTCAGACTTTGTAAACCAATCACCCGACCCGATTGATTATTCAGGCTGCCGGTGGTTTCAACAGTGGCGCTGTTCTGGCTGTGCAGCAGGCCATTGTGGCTGTTGTCCACACTGCCTGCCGTGACCTGCAGCGCCCCGCTGGCAAGCACCCGGCCCTGACGGTTATCCAGTTGGCCGGCAGTAACCTGGGTGTTTTGTGCGCTAAGGGTGCCGGCTTGGTTATCCAAGTGCTGGCTGGCCTGCACGCTAAGATCCCGGCCGGCCAGCACGCTGCCGCTGTTGCGCAAGCTCTGACTAACCAGCTTAACGTCGCCACGGCCATTGCGGCTGTTGTCTGCCTCGACGCCGGCTTCGATCAGCCCGCTGTTGCTCAGCTGTGCGGCATTTAGCTCAATGCCTTCACGGGCCGCTAGGCTCTGGCGATTGACCAGCTCGCCGGCAGTTTGCGCATTGATGCTGCCGCCGGCGTAAGTCTTGCCATTCAGCTCGGCACTGGCGGCCTTGAGCTGCAGATTGCCGCTGGCCGCCGTCTGCGCCAGATTAAGGTGGCCATTGGCGTCGATCTGAATATCACCCGCGCTGGCGGCCATATCGCCGGCCAGTTTCACCCCCACCCCTGCCTCGGTGCCGACCAAACGAATGGCCCCGGCATACATGCCGCCCAGCGCCGAGCTGTCGATGGCCAGTTGCGGCTTGTCGCTACTGTTATCGGTTTTGGCGGTGGCGCTGAGGGTGGCGGCATCGACTTGATTGCGGCCGGTGATGACATTCAGCTGATTGGCGTAAATCTCGGCGTTGAGCTTGGCGCTACGGGTGATCAGGTCGAACTGCTCGATATTGCTGGCATTTAACCCAGCGCCTTCGATGGTGATGGCACCGCCATCCACGTCGAAGCGGCTCAGACGGCCATTGTCGATCAGCGGTCGGCCCGTGGTCAGGGTGGCGTGCGGGGTGTTGATAAAGCCACAGCCGTTACAGGTGATGCCGTGCGGGTTGGCGACTATGACATGGGCCGCCTGCCCGGCCACTTCGGTATAGCCCTTGAGCTGGCTGGCATTGCCGCCGGTGACCTCGTTGAGAATCAACCCCGCCGCACCGCCTTTGAGGTTGGGGTTGCCGAGAATAATGCCGCCCAGTTGGGTCGCCTGGGCGCGGGCGGTGGCGTTGTTGAGGATCAGCCCCTGCTGGCCGACGTTGTAGTCGCTGAATTTGTTGTGCGACAAGCCGCTGCCATTGGGCGTGGCGATGTTGACTATGGGTACGCCGTTGCCGGCCTGACCCAACTGGGTATTGCCGCCCGCCGCGTCTACCGTCAGTTCCGCTGCCGTGGCCACAATCGGATTGAGAAACATTATTCCGATCAACAGCGTGGCGATGTTTTGAAACAGCGGGCTACGAACGTCCATTTACAACAACTCCTACAACTTTAGATCAAAGGGCCGCAGCACGCCGTCCCAGAGAGTGAATCGAATGATTTGAACCCGTTTATTAGACGGCATGCCAACTGCTTTAATTAGCTTCGCAAACTGCTGTTAAGGCAAGCATGGTGGTTGGCACAGCGGTCGGTGTATTAGCAATACTTGTTGCTGTCGAAATAACCATGCCCGCATTTTGGTCCCCCTCTAGCTTGTAGGGCTTATTGTCACAGGCTTTTTTGGCTTTTGTGTTTATGTTTTCTAACAACCCTTCGCGCGAGTTAAATACGCTACCACTGCTTGATATGTAGTACTTTCCGGGCTCGATTTCGTTCACGGCAGTGAATGTACAACCGCTCACTATCACCGACAGCAATATTATTAATGTGTGCTTATTCAAGAATGCAGCCCTTGGTAATGGTCTAACAATTAATTAGTTCAACGCGGCGGATTAGCGAGCACGCTCATCAACTGGGGGCCGCGCGAGCCATGAGCGCCTTGATACGCTCAGCACAAGTACCCTCGCGAAAGCCGCTCTTGGGCTTTCGCGCTGGCGAGCTCAGACCCTAGTCAGTTCCATATTTTGGTGAGCGCGGACCGTACAACAGAGCAGGTGGTTTGCCTGCTGAAAGCAGACGCTGACTGGCGGTGCCGGCAATGGGGTAAGCCGCATCATCTTGAGCACTACTGATGATTTGCTTTACCGCTGCAGTAATCAGCATTCCAACCAGACCGCCAGCGTTGTTATTACCGCCCTCCTCGCTCGATGCAGTAGCAGAGCCAGTCCACAACGTGGTGCCTGTTTTAAGATCCACAAGCTTGGCATCGGCCGTCACAATGGTGGCGCTGCTGATGAGCATGTAGCTGGTGCCATACTCCTTCACGGAGACATACAGAGCGGCATCAGCACCGAAAATCTCCTTCAGTTTGGCCGGCGAAACCTGATGGATATCCGTGGGAGTACTCAGACCATTCTGCTGGAAGGTTTCATCCACCAGTGCAACCGGCAGCACGTAGTAACCCGCCTCGGCCAGTGGATAGGTTACTTGCGACATCATGCCGTAAGTGGCCTTCACGTCCGGGGACTCGTTCAGTGGCGGCAACACCACAATCGAACGCGGGCGAGCCTCTTTGAACGCAGAGTAATCAATCGTTTTAACGGGCGCACAGCCACTCGCCAGCCCTACTACCAGTAGGCCCATTAGGAGATTGCGAAAACGAGTCATCATTGTTGACCGCCTTTCTTGGCGTTATTCAGCAAGAAGTCCATGTAGGTGGCCGACTCGGGAAACAGTGCCTTCTCGGTTTGAAATTGCTGAACCATCTGGTCATCCTTGCCCAAGCTGGAATACAGCAGCCCTAATTGCGCGTGATACCCCGGTGGCACAGCACCATCCTGAGCCTTTATTTTTTGCAGATCAGCTTCCAGAACCTCAATCTGCTGCTCTTTCGGCTCCCCCTTCAAGTATTGATAAACCTGCTGCTGATAGCCCTCCCATTGATAGAGAGGCTTCTGCTGCGCACACCCTGCCAGCAGCAAATACGCCAGCCCCCCAGTTGTGGCAAGACACCACGATTTAATACTTCTGCCCATGAGATATGTACCGCTCCTTTTTGTTGATATTTCTTACTGGTTCTGCGGGTTCCAGACACCGCTATCGACGGCGTTCACCAGCTTGTTCACGGCTTCGCGCATGGCCAAGTCGAGCACCTTGCCGTTGAGCGTCGAGTCGTAACTCGCGGTACCGCCAAAACCAATAATTTCGCGATTGGACAGCGCGTATTCACCGGCGCCTTGGCTGGCGTAGACAACTTCCGAGGTGGTTATATTGACGATATTGAGCGCGACCTTGGCGTAGGCCACTTGCGTTTTGCCACGGCCCAGGATGCCGAATAACTGGTGGTCGCCGACTTCCTTACGACCGAACTCGGTGACATCCCCAGTCACCACGTAGTCGGCGCCTTTCAGATGTTGAACTTGCTTCTTGATTGCGGCCTCTTGTTGGATTTCACTCATATTGTCGCGATCCAACACGTTGAAGTGGTTGGTCTGCTGTAGGTGGGTAATAAGGATGGTCTTGGCCTGACCACCTAAACGGTCAATGCCATCGGAAAAAATACCGCGCATATAGCTAGAGCGGTTATCGAACTTGCCCACGGCAATGGGGGTACGCACGCCGCTATAGGAACGATTAACGCTTTCCACCTGCTGTATTGGCAGCGCAGTCGAGGTTTCAGTCGCACAACCCGACAACCCGACTAAGGCTGCAGAGGCCACTGCGAACATCAGATTTTTGCTTGCGATAACTTGCATCTGTATCTCCTAAGAAAACTGGTTTTGTTAAAAAAACACATCGACGCGAAAATACATCGGGCTCTCTCGCTCGGTGATGTACGTCGGGCGCTCTAATGACTGCGAAAAGGTGACCGACGCCGCCAGGTATTGGCCGCGCGCGCTGAGTTCAAGGGCATTACCACTCATGCGGCCATGGGCGATGGGGTTGTGCGCCCCATGCTCGATTACCCCGACGTCATAAGCCAAAGTGGCACCGTACTCTTGCAGCCATGGCTGCACGCTGACCCACGGAATAGGCCGACGCCAGCGCAACTGATTGCGCCAATAGCCACCGCTGTCACCCGTTAGCGATTGCTCCTTAAAGCCGCGCACCGATGCCAGGCCACCGATGCTGATGCGTTGCGGGCTGAACAGCACGTCTTCACTCTGTTGGCCGGTGGCCAAGCTGTCGACACTGAACGACTCGCCCCACAGCGCAAAGGGCTGCAGGTAGCTTAGGGTCAGGCTGTATTTGTTGTAGCGGGCCACCGGCTCAAAACCATGCGGATTACCATTGCCCTGCGCACCCAATAGGCCAATGCCGCGCTGCCAGCCGGCATCTAGGTTGACGAAGGCCGTACCGATACGCCGCCCGTGGTTAAAGCCCAACTGGCCCTCGCTAAGATCTTGACTGGAGACATCGACAAGACTGTTTTCGATGTAATTGCGACTACTGCTTTGACTGACGCCAAGGCTGGCAGCGGTCTTGCTGAGGCCGTCACGGTGCAACACACGCTCGGCACGCAGTTGCTGGGTTTCGCTGTCGCCCTTTTGCTCAAAGCTAAAGTCAGCCGCCTCGGCCAAGGAGCGATAGTTGTTTTGGCTGTAGTTGTAGTTAAAGGTCCACCAGCCATAAGGCAGGCTGTAGTTAAGGCTTTGGTTGGTGGAGTGACGCCAGGTATCGCTGACCGTATCGCCACCCGTGCGCAGGCTCAGTTGATCGGCCAAGCCCAACGGGCTGTCCCAATCCAAACCCGCGCCCCATTGCTGCTCACCGGTGCTGTCCTGGCCATCATTATTGCGATTGAAGCTGGCGCGCCACGGTTTGTCCCGCTGCCCTTTGAGCTGCACACGACTACCGCCCACCTCTTGCCCAGGCAGCAATTCCAACTGCGCTTGGCGTGAAGGCAAACGGTTGACTTGATCAACTAGTTGCTCAAGGTCACGCAGATTAAGCACCCCGCCAAGGGTGCCGGGGAAGGTCATACCCAGTTCGCGGGGGCTGGCGACCTCGGAGCTATCCAGACCTTCCAGCCGACCTTCAACCACGACGATTTCCAACTCGCCATCAGCCAAATCTTGCTGCGGCAGATACGCCCGCGTGGTCACAAAACCGCGATCGGTGTACTGGTTGGTAATGATCTTCAACAACTCATTGAGCTGGCCAACGCCCAGACACTTACCCAGAAATGGCGCTACCAGCTCATTACGCACAGATTCACTCAGATGCTCGGCACCCCTGAGCGTGATGCGCTGAATATCAAAGCAACGGTCATCCGGCGCGCTCGGCGCAACGGGTGTAGTCGGGGCTGCTTGCGGTAGTTGCTGCAGGTCCTGAAGACGTTGCTGCTGTTGCTCAAGCAAGCGCTCCTGGCGCTGGCGGATTAGGTCTTGATCACCTGGAGAAGGCGGTAGCGAAGCTGCAATTGCCGGCCCTGCGAAGAGTACACAGAGCGTCGAAAGAGCACAGAGAGGGCGAAGAAAAAACACGCGTTTCAGTCCATTGAGCGGCAGGGGGGCGCGAATGTAACAAAAAATGAGTTACACAGCGATTGTTCGTTTGAGATGCAAGCATGTATCAACTGAAACAATGCAAAACGGCAGCCGAGGCTGCCGTTTTGTTGTGACCTGCGCTTATTAACGCGGGAAAGCGGGTGGGTTAACCCCGGCCATGTCTTCCATCACGCGTACAACCTGGCAGCTGTAGCCGAACTCGTTGTCGTACCACACGTACAGGACAACGCGGTTTTCGTTGCAGATGGTGGCTTCGGCATCGACCACGCCGGCGTGGCGCGAGCCAACGAAGTCAGTGGACACCACTTCCTGGGACTGGACGAAGTCGATCTGCTTTTGCAGATCCGAATGCATGGCCATCTGGCGCAGGTATTCGTTGATCTCGTCACGGGTGGTAGCTTTCTCAAGGTTGAGGTTGAGGATGGCCATCGACACGTTTGGCGTCGGTACGCGAATGGCGTTGCCGGTCAGCTTGCCTTTCAGCACTGGCAGTGCCTTGGCGGCAGCGGTGGCGGCGCCGGTTTCGCTGATCACCATGTTCAGCGGTGCCGAACGACCACGGCGATCGCCCTTGTGGAAGTTGTCGATCAGGTTCTGGTCGTTGGTGTACGAGTGTACGGTTTCAACGTGGCCGTTGGCGATGCCGTACTGGTCGTTGATCGCCTTCAGCACCGGCACGATGGCGTTGGTGGTGCAGGAAGCAGCCGAGATGATCTTGTCATCGGCGGTGATGTCGGCATGGTTGACGCCATGCACGATGTTTTTCAGCGCGCCTTTGCCCGGTGCAGTCAGCACCACGCGATCAACACCTGGGCAGGCCAGGTGCTGGCCCAGGCCCTCGGCATCACGCCAGACACCGGTGTTGTCCACCAGCAGGGCGTTTTCGATGCCGTACTGGGTGTAGTCCACTTCGGTCGGCGCCTTGGCGTAGATCACCTGGATCAGGTTGCCGTTGGCGGTGATGGTGTTGTTGGCTTCATCGATGGTGATGGTGCCGTCGAACGGGCCATGCACCGAGTCACGACGCAGCAGGCTGGCGCGCTTGGCCAGGTCATTGGCGGCGCCTTTGCGCACCACGATGGCGCGCAGACGCAGGCCGTCGCCACCACCGGTTTTCTCGATCAGGATGCGCGCCAGCAGGCGGCCGATCCGACCAAAACCGTAGAGCACCACGTCGGTGCCTTGGCGGGCCACGCCGTTTTGCTGACCGACAACCTCAGCCAGCTCTTCACGCAGGAACTGCTCAACGCTGCGGCCTGCACCTTCGGCCTTGAACTTGGCGGCCATCTTGCCCAGGTCCACCGAGGCGGCACCCAGTTTGAGTTCGCTCATCGCCTTGATGATCGGGAAGGTGTCATGCACCGACAGCTCGGCATCATTGGCCAGGCGGTGACGGGCAAAACGGTGGGCTTTGAGGATCGAGATCACCGAGCGGTTGATCAAACCGCGACCGAAGATCGAGGTCACCACATTGTTATTGCGGTAAAGCTGACCGATCAACGGAATCATCGCCTCGGCGAGGGCTTCACGATCAATCCATTCACCAAGACACTGGTCGGGCTTCTGAGTCACGGGCAGTACCTTCCACATATGTAGGGGCTGAAAAAAGGGGCTACATTATGCCGGCGCCGCCGCGCCGGGGCAATGCACGCCTGTCGTTGCTCGCCGGCACAAATCGTCACACCGGGCGATCCTGGCGCCATGGCCGCCAGCGACTGCCATTCAGTGGCCGCCCCCGCTACAATCGCGCCTTTCCCGTCACGTCCGCGAGCCGACCGTGCCTGTATTGCGTCTACCCAGCCTTCCCGCCGCCAACAGTAAACAAGCCTGGGGCAACTTGCCCGGTGCTGCGCTGTCCCTGGCGATTGCCGAAGCGGCGACTGCCGCCAAACGCTTCACCCTGCTGCTGACTGCCGACAGCCAGAGTGCCGAGCGCCTGGAACAGGAGCTGGGCTTTTTTGCCCCGCAACTGTCCGTGCTGCACTTTCCCGATTGGGAAACCCTGCCCTACGACCAGTTCTCGCCGCACCAGGACATCATCTCGCAGCGCATCGCCAGCCTTTATCGCCTGCCGGAGCTAAGCCGCGGCGTGTTGGTGGTACCGATCACCACCGCCCTGCATCGCCTGGCACCGACGCGTTTCTTGCTCGGCACCAGCCTGGTACTGGACGTGGGCCAGAAGCTCAACGTCGAGCAGATGCGCACGCGCCTGGAGTCGGCCGGCTATCGCTGCGTCGACACTGTGTATGAACACGGTGAGTTCGCCGTACGCGGCGCCCTGATCGACCTGTTCCCGATGGGCAGCGAGCTGCCTTATCGCATCGATCTGTTCGATGACGAAATCGAAACCCTGCGCACCTTCGACGCGGAAACCCAACGCTCGATCGACAAAGTCGAGTCGATCCGCCTGCTGCCGGCCCGCGAGTTCCCGCTGGATAAAAAGGCCGTCACTGACTTCCGGGCGCGCTTTCGCGAGCGCTTCGATGTGGATTTTCGCCGCTGCCCGATCTTCCAAGACATGGCCAGCGGCATCACTCCGGCCGGCATCGAGTACTACCTGCCGCTGTTCTTCGAAGACACCGCCAGCCTGTTCGACTACCTGCCCACAGACACCCAGGTGTTCTCCCTGCCCGGCATCGAACAGGCCGCCGAGCAGTTCTGGCACGACGTGCGCAACCGCTATGAAGAGCGTCGCGGCGATCTGGAGCGGCCTCTATTGCCGCCAGCGGAATTGTTCCTGCCGGTGGAAGACTGCTTCGCCCGCCTCAAACAATGGCCGCGAGTGGTGGCCAACCCGGACGCCATCGAACCTGGCGTCGGCCGTGAATGCTTCGCGGCTCGCCCGCTACCGAACCTGGCGATTGAAGCCAAGGCCAACCAGCCCTTGGCCCGCCTGGCAGCCTTTCTCGACGAGTTTCCCGGTCGCGTGCTGTTCAGCGCCGAATCCGCTGGCCGCCGGGAAGTCTTGCTGGAGTTGCTGGCGCGCCTGAACCTGCGCCCGCAAACCGTGGATGGCTGGGCCGAGTTTCTCGCCAGCAAAGAGCGCCTGGCCGTCAGCATCGCGCCGATGGACGAAGGCCTGCTGCTGGATCAACCCGCCCTGGCCCTGATCGCCGAAAGCCCGCTGTTCGGTCAACGGGTGATGCAACGCCGGCGCCGCGACAAACGCAGCGACGGCCACGATGCGGTGATCAAGAACCTCGCCGAACTGCGCATCGGGGCGCCAGTGGTGCATATCGACCACGGCGTCGGCCGCTACCTGGGCCTGGTCACCCTGGAAATCGACGGCCAGGCCGCCGAGTTCCTGACCATGATGTACGCCGAAGAGGCCAAGCTGTATGTGCCGGTCGCCAGCCTGCACCTGATCGCCCGCTACACCGGCAGCGACGACGCCCTGGCGCCATTGCACCGACTCGGTTCGGAAACCTGGCAGAAGGCCAAGCGCAAAGCTGCCGAACAGGTCCGCGATGTCGCCGCCGAACTGCTGGACATCTACGCCCGCCGCGCCGCCCGCGAAGGCTATGCGTTCAAGGACCCACTGGCCGACTACGCCACCTTCAGCGCCGGCTTCCCGTTCGAAGAAACCCCGGACCAACAAACCACCATCGACGCGGTGAAAGCCGACATGCTCTCGGGCAAACCGATGGATCGCCTGGTCTGCGGCGACGTCGGTTTCGGCAAGACCGAAGTGGCCATGCGCGCCGCCTTTATCGCCGTACACAGCGGCCGTCAGGTGGCAGTGCTAGTGCCCACCACCCTGCTCGCCCAGCAGCACTACAACAGCTTTCGCGACCGCTTCGCCGACTGGCCGGTGAACGTCGAAGTGATGAGCCGCTTCAAGTCCAACAAGGAAGTGGCCGAGGCTGTCGGCAAGCTGGCCGAGGGCAAGATCGATATCGTCATCGGCACCCACAAACTGCTGCAGGACGACGTCAAATTCCACAACCTCGGCCTGGTGATCATCGACGAAGAACACCGCTTCGGCGTGCGCCAGAAGGAGCAGCTCAAAGCCCTGCGCAGCGAGGTCGACATTCTCACCCTGACTGCCACACCGATCCCACGCACCTTGAACATGGCGGTATCGGGCATGCGCGACCTGTCGATCATCGCCACCCCGCCGGCGCGCCGGCTGTCGGTGCGCACCTTCGTCATGGAAGCCAATAAGCCGACGATCAAGGAAGCCCTGCTGCGTGAACTGCTGCGCGGCGGCCAGGTGTATTACCTGCACAACGATGTGAAGACCATCGAGAAGTGCGCCGCCGATTTGGCCGAACTGGTGCCCGAGGCACGTATCGGCATCGGTCACGGCCAGCTCGGCGAGCGCGAGCTGGAACAGGTGATGAGCGACTTCTACCACAAGCGCTTCAACGTGCTGATCGCCTCGACCATCATCGAGACCGGCATCGACGTGCCGAGCGCCAACACCATCATCATCGAGCGCGCCGACAAATTCGGCCTGGCCCAGCTGCACCAGCTGCGTGGCCGCGTCGGCCGCAGTCACCACCAGGCCTACGCCTACCTGCTGACACCGCCACGCAAGCAGATGACTCCGGATGCCGAGAAGCGCCTGGAAGCCATCGCCAACACCCAGGACCTCGGTGCCGGCTTTGTGCTGGCCACCAACGACCTGGAAATCCGCGGCGCCGGCGAGCTACTGGGCGACGGCCAAAGCGGGCAGATTCAAGCGGTCGGGTTCACCCTGTATATGGAAATGCTCGAACGCGCGGTCAAATCGATCCGCAAGGGCGAACAACCGAACCTCGACCAGCCCCTGGGCGGCGGCCCGGAGATCAACCTGCGCGTGCCAGCCCTGATCCCCGACGATTACCTGCCCGATGTTCACGCCCGCCTGATGCTGTACAAACGCATCGCCTCGGCCGCCGACGAGGAAGCCCTGAAGGACTTGCAGGTGGAGATGATCGACCGCTTCGGCCTGCTGCCCGAACCGAGCAAAAACCTGGTGCGCCTGACCCTGCTGAAGCTGCAAGCGGAAAAACTCGGGATCAAGAAGATTGACGCCGGCCCGCAAGGCGGCCGCCTGGAGTTCGCCAGCGACACCTGCGTCGAACCACTGACCCTGATCAAGCTGATCCAGGGCCAACCGAATCGCTACAAGTTCGAAGGCGCCACCCAGTTCAAATTCCAGGTGCCGATGGAGCGCCCGGAAGACCGTTTTAATACCTTGGAGGCGCTATTGGAGCGCCTGACACCGCCACTCGATAAAGATAAAAAGGACTGATTTATGCGTTTACTTCGCTTGCTCCCCCTGCTGCTCACCCTGCTGGCACCCAGCGTCTTTGCCGCGGGCAATTATCAGGTTGAGTTGATCCTGTTCCGCCAGGCCGGCACGCCGATCCTGGCCAGCCAGCCGGTGCCCGATGACTGGGCCGGCGACGCACAACTGCCCGCCAGCGGCAGCGAACGCGGCACCGCCCTGAATGGCGAAGCCGCCAAGCTGATCCCGGCCAACGGTTACGAAGTGGTCTTGCACCAGGCCTGGGTCCAGGCCGCCGGCCCAACCCCGGTAACAGTCGCCCTAAGCAGCGGCCAGGCACAGTTGGGGCACTCTCCAGCCGAGGGCACCCTGAGTCTGACCTTCGTTGACTACCTGGATGTGGATGCCGATTTCTGGGTCAACCAGTTCGACGCCGACGGCCTGGTGAGCGCCAGCGAACGCATCAAGCACAGCAGCCGCCTGAAGAACGGCCAACTGACCTACCTGGACCACGGCAGCCTGGGCCTACTGATCAAGGTATCACCGCTGTAAATGCTTACGAGTCTTGAATACCTGAAACAAAACCCCTGGCGCGACGAGTTCGATCGCGGCGCACTAAGCCGCGGCCAGGACTATGCGCGCGAGCGGCGAGTCACTCTGCTGTCCTGCGCCAATAACCTGATCCAGGCCAATTGTCGCGGCTCGGGCTCGCAGCGCTACCAGCAGCAGATACTTCTCGGCACCCAAGGCGCGGCCGTGATAGGCCGCTGCAGTTGTCCGGTTGGTTACAACTGCAAGCATTGCGTTGCCGTCTTGCTCCATCTGCTGCAACAGGCGCCCACTCCTGCGTCCGCGCCAACACCGCCAGCCCCTGTGGCGCCGCGACTGTCCAGCGCACTGCAAAAGTGGCTGCAACAACTACCCAAAACCGAAGACCAAGACAGCAACGGCTACCCGAGCGGTGAGTCCTCGCGGCTGTATTACCAACTGGTTCCCGATCTGCTGATCGAGCTGTACAAGGTACGCCTGCGCAAGGACGGTAGTCTGGCCGAGGCCAAGCCCTACACCGCGCTGCGCGAGGCGCTCAACCTTGAGCCACGCTTCCTCCTGCCGCTGGATCTGCGCATCGCCCGCCTGGCCTACAGCAGCAAGAACAACAGCTATCGACATGGCAACCGCCTTGATTTATCGGGCAGCACCGGCGGCGAAATTCTCACCCTACTGCTGGAGAGCGGTCGACTGTTTGCCGACATCGCTGACCCATTGCCGCTGCACAGGGGCGCACCACGCCGAGCGCGCTTCGACTGGCAACAGCAGAAAAGCGGCGACTACCGGCCCAGTTGGCAAATCGAGGGGGACGGCGAGCTTGAGATACTCACGGCTGTCGAGCCGCAGCACTATCTGGATCTGGCAACCGGTGAGCTCGGCCCGCTGCAACCTGAGCTGCCGCCCAAACTAGTCCAGCATCTGCGCCTGGCTCCGAACGTCAGTGCCGCCGAGGCCGAGTTGTTCAGTCTGGCGCTGCGCGAACTGGCGCCGCAGCTACCCATACCCTGTGCAGCAGAAGAGCAACACATCGATGATCTGCAGCCAACCCCGCGCCTGCGCCTCGGCAGTCGACCGTACAACTATTACGACAAACCCGGCGGGCGCATTCTCAACGGCCACAGGCACCACGCCGGACTGACCTTCGACTACCAGGGCAGCACGGTGCATGGCCGGGTCAAGCAGGGGCAGATTCACCAGCTACAGGGTCGGCAGATTCTGCTCATTGCGCGCCAACCAAAAGCCGAAGAGGCGCTGCGCAAAACCCTGCGCCAACTCGGTTTCAAGAGCGCACCACAATCCCACCAGGCCGCCAACCAGGGGGCTGAAGGCTTCGAACTGACCAGCGACGAGGCCTGGCTGAACTTCGTTCAGCTGCAGTTGCCGCTGCTACGCAGCCAGGGCTGGCGGATCGACATCGAAGCCGAATTCCTCTTCGATCTAACCTCGGTGGACGGCTGGTACGCCGATCTCGACGAGTCGCCCGAGCGCGACTGGTTCGACCTGGAATTAGGCATCCTGGTCGACGGCCAACGCATCAGCCTGCTGCCGGTGCTGCTGCGCCTAATCCAGCGCAACCCCGAGCTGCTCAGCCCGGCCAATCTGCAACTGCGCGGCGACGACGAATTGCTGCGCCTGCCACTCGACCAGCAGCGCAACGAGGATGGCCGCCCGCTGCAGGTACTGCTGCCGTTCGGCCGACTCAAGCCGATCCTCGCCACCCTCGGCGAGCTTTATCTGCGTGACCAGTCACCGAGCTCCGCCTTGCGCCTGAGTGCGCCCGACGCCGCCCGTCTGAGCGAGTTGGAGGGGCTTGAACTGGAATGGCAAGGCGGCGAACGGCTGCGCGAATTCGCCCGGCGCCTTCGCGATTGTCAAAGCGCTCCGGCGCTCGCCCCGCCCGGCCTGCTGGCCGAACTGCGCCCCTACCAGCGTGAAGGCCTAGGCTGGATGCAGACCCTGCGCGAGCTGCAAGCCGGCGGCGTGCTGGGCGACGACATGGGCCTGGGCAAGACCTTGCAAAGCCTGGCCCACCTGCTCACGGAAAAACACGCTGGACGCCTCGACCGCCCGGCCCTAGCAGTGATGCCCACCAGCCTAATCCCCAACTGGCAGGACGAGGCCGCACGCTTCGCCCCGCAACTGCGCGTGCTCGCCCTGCACGGCCCGCAGCGGCACAAGGATTTCGCCCGGCTCGGCGACTACGACCTGCTGCTGACCACCTACGCCCTGCTGCCGCGCGACCTCGAACAACTGCAGGCGCAGCCCCTGCATGTGCTGATCCTCGACGAGGCGCAGTACATCAAGAATCCTGCCAGCAAAGCCGCACAGGCCGCACGCCAGCTCGACGCCCGGCAGCGTTTATGCCTGTCCGGCACGCCACTGGAAAACCATCTGGGCGAACTCTGGTCGCTGTTCCATTTCCTCATGCCCGGCTGGCTCGGCGACAGCAAGCGCTTCACCCGCGACTACCGCACGCCGATCGAGAAACACGGCGACGCTGCTCGCCTGGCCCACCTCAATGCGCGACTCAAACCCTTCTTGCTGCGGCGCAAGAAGGATCAGGTGGCCAAGGAGCTGCCAGCCAAGAGTGAAATCGTTCACTGGGTCGAACTCAGCGAAGCGCAACGCGACCTCTACGAGACCGTGCGCCTGGCGATGGACAAGAAGGTGCGTGAGGAAATCCACCGCAAGGGCCTGGCGCGCAGCCAGATCGTTATCCTCGAAGCCTTGCTGAAATTGCGCCAAGTTTGCTGCGATTTGCGTCTGGTGAAGAGCGCCAACGGCACGACAAAGCTCCGCGGTGGCAGCTCCGGAAAACTCGACAGCCTGCTGGAGATGCTCGTAGAGCTGATCGCTGAAGGCCGTCGGGTGCTGTTGTTCTCGCAGTTCACCTCGATGCTGACGCTGATCGAAGCCGAACTGCAACTGCGTGACATCCCCTATGTCCAGCTCACCGGCGCCACCAGCGATCGCCGCAGCCCGGTGCAACAATTCCAGAGCGGCGCAGTACCGCTGTTCTTAATCAGTCTGAAAGCCGGTGGTACCGGCCTCAATCTGACGGCCGCCGATACGGTGATCCACTACGACCCCTGGTGGAATCCGGCCGCGGAAAATCAGGCCACCGACCGCGCCTACCGGATCGGGCAGGACAAGCCGGTGTTCGTCTACAAGCTGATTGCGCGCGGCACGGTCGAGGAAAAGATCCAACAGTTACAACAGAAAAAAGCCGCCCTTGCCGCTGGGGTACTGGAAAACCACAGCGACGCCAGCTGGCAACTGCAGCCGGGCGATATCGACGCACTGTTCGCCCCATTACCCGTGGCGCAGTAGTAAGTTTATCCCGCCAAGACCCGCGCCAGGGTGGCCTTGACCTGATCCATGCCCGCCGCCAGCACCCGCTCAATGTCGGCCATGGTAATCAACTCGCTGGACTTGCCGGCGGCCGGGTTAACCACCAACGCCAGGCACGCGTAGGGCAACTCCAACTCACGGGCCAGAGCGGCCTCGGGCATGCCGGTCATGCCGACGATGTCGCAACCGTCGCGCTGCATGCGCACGATCTCCGCTGCACTTTCCAGGCGCGGCCCCTGGGTGCAACCGTACACACCAAAATCACTGTAGCTACAGCCGCTGGCCTGGAGAGCGGCGAGCAACTGGCTGCGCAACTCGGTCGCGTAGGGGTAACTGAAATCGATATGGGTGACGTGCTCAAGCTCAGCCTGCCCGTCCGCCTGGAAAAAGCTGTGCTCGCGACCATAGGTGTAATCGATGATCTGCTCAGGCACGCAAAAATGCCCGGCGGGCATGTCCGCATGGATACCGCCGACCGCATTCACCGCAATAACGGCTTCGGCGCCCGCCTGCTTGAGCGCCCAGAGATTGGCGCGGTAGTTGACCTGATGCGGCGGGATGCGATGGGGATGGCCGTGACGGGCAAGAAACAGCACTTCACGCCCGGCAAAATGCCCGCGCAGGAGCGGCGCCGACGGGGCGCCATAGGGCGTATCGATGTGCAGCTCAGTGTCGATGCGCAAACCATCCAGCTGGGTCAGGCCAGTGCCACCGATAATCGCGTAAACCGTCATCTCAGCCTCACTCAATCAATTCAGCGGCGCGCAAGGCGCCCAACGCGGCCAGCCAGCGCGGCTGCTGACGGTAATCGGTACTCGCCGTGGCCTGCCCGCGCATCCGCTGCAGGCCCTGGGGCGGCTGCACCTGCAAGCGCTGCAGCGCGCTCAGGGCCAGCTCGGCCGCTGCCCGATCATTGCACACCAGGCCCATGTCACAGCCGGCGGTCAACGCCGCTTCGATCCGACTGGCAGCATCGCCGACCACATGGGCGCCGGCCATCGACAAGTCGTCGCTGAAGATCACGCCCTTGAACTGCAGCTCGCCGCGCAAAATGTCCTGCAACCAGCGCCGTGAGAAGCCGGCTGGCTGGCTGTCGACCTGCGGGTAGATCACGTGGGCCGGCATCACCGCGGCCAGTTGCCGGCTGAGCAAGGCGAACGGCTGCAGATCGGCGGCGCGGATCTGCTCCAGGCTGCGTTCATCCACCGGAATCGCCACATGGGAGTCCGCCTCGGCCCAGCCGTGGCCGGGGAAGTGTTTGCCGGTGGCGGCCATGCCGGCAGCCGCCATGCCGCGGATAAAGGCGCCGGCCAATTGCGCGGCACGGTGCGGATCACCGTTAAACGAACGTGTGCCGATCACCGCACTGCGCTGGTAATCCAGATCCAGCACCGGCGCAAAACTCAGGTCCAGCCCGACTGCCAGCACTTCCGTGGCCATCAGCCAACCACAGTGTTCGGCCAGCTGTTCAGCATTGGGTTGTCCGGCAATCGCCGCCATCGCTGGCAAGCGCACAAAGCCCTGACGCAAGCGCTGCACCCGTCCGCCTTCCTGATCGACGGCCAACAGCAGATCCGGGCGCACGGCCCGAATGGCCATGCTCAGCTCACGCACCTGACGCGGCGATTCGATGTTGCGTGCAAACAGAATCAGCCCAGCCACTTCGGGCTGGCGCAGCAACTGGCGATCCTCGGCGGTCAGCCAAGTGCCGCCGATATCCAGCATCAAAGAACCTTGCATAGCAGCCATCCTTAACAATCAGCAACGGCCCAATCGGGGCACGGCGCCTCATCAATCAGCACCCGGCAGCGCACAGGCACGCGAGCAAACAGGTCGAGTAAATCGGCATTGCGCAAACGCACGCAGCCATGGGACAGCGGCACGCCCATGGGCTCGGAGTCCGGCGTGCCGTGCAGGTAGATATAACGGCGAAAGGTATCCACGCGACCGAGGCGATTGCGCCCAGGCTCACAGCCGCTAAGCCAGAGAATGCGGGTCAAAATCCAGTCACGACCAGGAAATTGCGCCTGCAACTCGGGGCTGAATACCTCACCGGTCCAGCGCCGGCCGCGCAGCACCGCACCACAGGGCAAACCGGCGCCAATCTTGGCGCGCACCTGATGCAAGCCGCGCGGCGTACAGCCAGAGCCATTGAGTTCGCCGGCGCCATTGAGCGCGGTGGAAACCGGCAGACGCAGCAATAAACGACCCGCAGCGAAGCCATACAGCTGCTGATCGGCGAGGGAAATATGCAGGAAATCGAGGGTCGACATGGGGCGCTAGCTTAGGGTCTGTTCCCGTTTCATCGCAAGCCGCGTTGCCGCGAGAAATGGTCCCCGGTTAGGCGCAGGACGCCGATAATGGTTATTCCCTTATCAAGTCCTGTAACAACAGCGGGGGCCATTTCTCGCGCAACCCGAAGGGCCGGGCTGGTTTTTGTGCGAGGCGGCGTTACTCGTCGCTTATTTGGAACAACCAAATCACGCTCCTCGCGCCTTGCCTCGCGCAAAAACCAGCTCCGGCGCGGCCGCGAATGAAGCGGGAACAGACCCTAACCGATTGGCCTTGCCGCGCCCACCGTCAGGGCTTAGAGCTTGGGGGCAAGAGTAGTGTTTTTGCTACGAGGTTTAAGCTGCGCCTTAGCCATGGCCTCATCGGTGACGCCACTTTCAGCGCGCATGCCCGCCGCCAGGAACGGCACCATCAGGCGCATCACCTGCTCAATCGAGGTGTTTACGCCAAAATCGTTCTCGGCAATGGCGCGCAAGGCCTTGATCCCGGACATGCTAAACGCCGCCGCACCGAGCATGAAATGCACCCGCCAGAACAACTCGATCGGCGGAACCCGCGGCGCCGTTTCGTAAACCAGCTGCATATAACGGCGGAAGACTTTGCCGTACATGTCCTCCAGATACCGACGCAAGTGTCCCTGGCTCTGACTAAAAGCCAGCCCCAACAAACGCATGAAAATCGACAAATCATTGCCACTGCGCGGCTTCACCGCCAAGGACTGCTCGACGAGCATCTCCAGCAATTCTTCAAGGCTGGCCTTGGCTTCTGGCTTGCCCTGGCGGCGATCCAACTCACGCTCGAGGCTGATGCAAAACGGCCCAAGAAAGCGTGAGAACACTGCTTGAATCAGGGCCTTTTTCGAGCCGAAGTGATAATTCACCGCCGCCAGATTGACTCCAGCCTTGCTGGTAATCAGGCGCAGGGAAGTCTCGGAGAAACCCTTCTCCGCAAATAACTGCTCTGCTGCATCGAGAATACGCTCGACAGTTTCTGACTGGGCCATGGCCGCTCCGCCTAACAAACACTTGTTTGAAACATACGTTTCAAGTTGATCGATTGTCAAGTCCAGACCTGGACTCACAGCTTAGCCCAGCGCCTCGACAAGCAATGTGGCTAGACGCCAGCCAGTGCCTGCGGGTTACACCATGATGCCTCAGATAAGCTCAGCAACAGGATTGCCAAGCGCCATTCACTGTATATAATCACAGCACCTGTATAAACAGACAGACTATTACCATGATCAAGCTCACGCCGCGCCAAAGCGAAATTCTTGCCTTTATCAAACGCTGCCTGGAAGACCACGGCTTCCCGCCGACCCGCGCAGAAATTGCTCAGGAGCTTGGCTTCAAATCGCCCAATGCCGCCGAAGAACACCTCAAGGCTCTGGCCCGCAAGGGCGCGATTGAAATGACCCCTGGCGCCTCCCGCGGCATCCGCATTCCAGGCTTCGAACCCAATGCCATTGAAGAAGACGGCCTGGCGGTCATCGGTCGTGTTGCCGCAGGCGCACCGATTCTGGCCCAGCAACATGTAGAAGACACCTGCAAGATCAACCCGGCCTTCTTCCACCCCCGCGCCGACTATCTACTGCGCGTGCATGGCATGAGCATGAAGGACATCGGCATCTTCGATGGTGACCTGCTAGCGGTACACACCACCCGCGAAGCACGCAACGGCCAGGTCGTGGTTGCCAGGATTGACGATGAAGTCACGGTGAAACGCTTCCAGCGCACGGGCAACAAGGTCCTGTTGCTGGCGGAAAACCCGGAGTTCGCACCAATAGAAATCAATCTTGAAGAACAAGACTTGGTGATCGAAGGCTTGAGTGTCGGCGTAATCCGCCGCTAGAGGAGGTTTTATGCAGTTCCCGCAGTCGCCCAAGCACAGCCAACTTCCGCTGTTTGATGCCTTCCTCCCCTCGCCAATGGCACCCTTGCTCAACAGCAACGGCCAAACGCCCTGGCTGGAAGAAACCGCAACCTGCAGCGAGTTGACTCTGCGCGGTTCGACTGGGCACTGCCTGAACCTGCTGGCGCCGATTCTGCGCGAACTCAGCCAGAATCAGGACGCCCGCTGGTTGACCCTGATCGCCCCACCCAGCAGCCTGACGCAAACCTGGCTGCGCAATGCCGGGCTCAATCGCGAGCGCATCATGCTGCTACATCCGCGCGGCACACAGAGCGCCCGCGACCTCGCTTGCTCAGTCCTGCGTCTGGGGCGCAGCCATACCGTCATCAGTTGGCTGCAGCCGCTGGATACCAGCACCCAACAACAATTGGCCAACGCGGCACAAGCCGGCGGGGCGCAAAGCCTGAATATCAGCCTGGGTTAAAACCTGGCCTGATTCAGCCTCTGATTCAGCGCTTCACCTTAGTGCGTCGAACGCGGATTAGGCCGCCAGAGAAGCCCCGCCACACCACAACCCCGTAGGAGCCAGCTTGCTGGCGATGCTTTTGCTCTATGCACATCGCTAGATCGCCAGCAAGCTGGCTCCTACAAAGTTCATCTGCGCGGCCCTGCTTAGGCGATGCTACCAAGGTCTACAACTTCGCAATCTGCCCGGCTCTGCGCAGGTGGATCCAGTCCACAATCTCACCCTCAGGCGCATAGCCACTGACCGTCTGGCGGAGCAACTGACGAACACGATCGTAGTCATCCTGCTCAACGGCTTGTAACAACTCGCCCAGCACGACCTTGAAATGTTCCCACGGCAGATGATCTTCATTGGCGCGCATGATCATCGGATGCTCAGTGGCGATCACGTCATCACCGATCAACAACTCCTCGTAAAGTTTCTCGCCAGGGCGCAGGCCGCTGAACTCGATGGCAATATCGCCATAAGGGGCCTTCTCGGAGCGCACACTCAGGCCACTGAGATGAATCATCTTCTCGGCCAGTTCGGCAATCTTTACTGGCTGGCCCATGTCCAGCACAAACACATCACCGCCCTGCCCCATAGCGCCCGCCTGAATCACCAACTGAGCAGCCTCGGGGATGGTCATAAAATAACGGGTGATATTCGGATGGGTCACGGTTACCGGGCCGCCACGCCGGATCTGCTCACGGAACAGCGGTATCACTGAACCCGACGAACCCAGCACATTACCAAAGCGCACCATGGTGAAACGGGTTTTATTGACCTGATGTAGCCCCTCGTCATCACCGAACAACACGGGTGCAGCCTCGCGGCTAAGCGCCTGCAAAACCATCTCCGCCAGGCGCTTGGTGCTGCCCATCACATTGGTCGGGCGCACGGCCTTGTCCGTGGAAATCAATACGAAGTGCTCAACCCCAGCCCTTACCGCAGCCTGGGCGGTGTAGGTGGAACCCAACACATTGTTCAGCACCCCCTCGGCAATATTGTGCTCAACCATCGGCACATGCTTGTAAGCAGCGGCGTGATAAACGGTATTGACCGCCCAGGAGCGCATCACATCCAGTAAGCGTTGCGGATTGCGAATCGACCCAAGAATCGGCACCAAGCGCACCGCCAAAGACTCGCGACGAATACGCTGCTCCAGCTCGCTATGAATGTTGTAAAGATTGAACTCACTGTGCTCGAACAGCAGCAAGGTGGCAGGTCCAGTGGCAACGATCTGCCGGCACAACTCCGAGCCAATCGAACCGCCTGCCCCCGTTACCATTACCACCTGGTCACGGATGCAACGCTCGAACAACGCCTGCCGCGGCGGCACCGCATCGCGCCCGAGCAAGTCGGCGATATCGACCTCTTGCACATCATCAACCGTGACCCGCCCGCTGGCCAAATCCATAAACCCCGGCACGCTGCGCACACGCAATGGGTATTGCTCCAGCAACTCCAACACCTCACGCCGCCTTGCGCGGCTGGCGGATGGAATTGCCAATAGAATTTCATCTACCGAGGTTTCATCGATTAGCTGCTGGATATGCTTAACGCTGTACACACGCAACCCCGCAATCACCCGATTGGCGATACCGGGGTCATCATCAATAAAGGCGACCGCACGCATACCACGCCCAAGCCGCAAGGCGGCAACCAACTGATTACCGGCAGCCCCGGCGCCGTAAATAGCCACTTTAGGCATACCATCATATTTATCCGAAAACTTGAATGTTTGATTCGATGAATACCAATCCCCCATAAAATATTGGCGCATCAACAAACGCAAACCACCAAGAAACAGAAGAGTTAAAAGCCAGTAATTGAGAACCATCGAACGAGGAACAAGCTTGGGGGCGCCTTGATACCAATACACCGCCAACGCCAGCAACAAAGCAGAAACAGAAACTGCCTTGGCAATAGCCAACAATGCGTCATTACCAAAATAACGCATTACAGCGCGATACATACCAAAGCGCACAAAAATAGGGATTGCAATTACAGGCGCGGCTATGAACAACCACATATGCCCACCAAAAGGTTCAACACCGCCAACATCACCCAAACGCACCACAAAGGCCAGCCACAGCGAAGTCCACACCAAAAACACATCTACGGTGATCTGAACCAATCGTTTATAACGCCTTGGCAAATCCACCAACCGGCTACGCAATTTTTCTGCAAGTCCTAGCACGACAACCCCCACACCCCAGCATCGGCAAGCGCATGCATTCGCGCCACACAAAAAACTTGTCGTAATTAAATCTTATAACTGATCTTAAAAAATCCAGGAGTCAAAACTCAACCAGCACTCTCACTGGAGAAGGCCTAAAACCGACAGATACAGATTAATCATAAATAATGTTCGCCATACACAAGCAACGCATTAATATTCTAAAAACCTCAGTGTTTCACATCATCTCGACGCAGCACCTTAACAAAGGTCAGCCAAAGAATACGAATATCAAACCACAACGACTGTCTCCGCAAGTAGTCAACATCCAACTTAACCTTCTCAGGGATTGGCAACTCGTCACGCCCATTCACTTGCGCCCAACCAGTAAGTCCCGGCAGCAAATGTTGCACACCACTGGCAGTGCGCAAAGTAATCAAATCACCTTGATTAAACAACGCTGGGCGCGGCCCAACAAAGCTCATATCCCCCTTGAGAATGCTCCACAATTGCGGCAACTCATCCAAACTGGACTTGCGTAGAAAAGAACCAATTGGCGTCAAGTAAGCATTTGGATCTTGCAGGAGATGAGTAGCCAGCGCAGGAGTACCAACCCGCATACTACGAAATTTTGGCATGCGAAATATATGATTATCTCGCCCCACCCGATCCGACCAGTACAATGCCGGCCCCGTCGAAGTTAGCCGTACTGCCAACGCAACGACGACCAATGGCAACAGCAGAAAAACTGCGGCACTCAAACCTAGACACAAATCAAATAACCGCTTCATTACCGCCACCCAACAAATAAAACCAACCAAATCGTAAATACAGAACGCCTACATTCACAGAAACGTATAAGTTAAACATCAAAACCATTCTGAGCGGCCAGAAAGTGCGCCGCTGTACGCCGCAACGCCTCATCAACACCAACCGGTGGTGACCACCCGAGCAACTCGTGAGTCTTGCTAATGTCCACCTGCAGCGAGCCGCAAAGACGCTGAGCAAGTTCCGACTTACCCAACATAGCCGCCCCAAATTTGAGCAGCAAGCTTGGCACTGGCAACAGATGCACCGGCTTGCCCAAAGCAACACCCACCCGGCGCAACAACTCAGCTGTCGAAAGATCTTCACCATCGCTGACCAAAAAAGTCTGATTAGCAGCAGCGGGATGCTCAATGCAGGTCACTATCAAATCGACGAGATTGTCAAGAGCAACTAGGCTGCGGCTATTGCTGAGCGCTCCAAAAGGTAGCGGTATGCCCTTATATAACCAACGCATCATGCTAAGAAAGTTGGCTTTTACACCCGGACCGTAGACCAGCACAGGCCGGATAATCACCACTTCCATTCCTGTTTCGAAAGCCAAGGCTCGCAAGCCTTGTTCGGCTTCCATCTTTGAGATGCCATACGGGTCTGTCGGCGCAGGTTGGGCGTCGGCAAGATAAGGCGAGCCTAAATTGCTGCACTCTCCGTTGACCTTAATCGAACTGAGAAAGATGAAGCGTTTCACCCCGGCCACTGCGGCCTGGCGCGCCAGTCGCAAGGTGCCCTCGACATTTGCACTACGAAACTCGGTTAATGGATCGGAAGATTGCTCGTGCATCACATGTACACGCGCAGCGCAGTGAATGATTACATCGACACCGAGGAAGACCTGCCCCCACTCGGCCTCCAGCCCCAGCGAAGGCGCCTGGCAGTAGTGCACGCCAGCAACGGGCTGGACGGGCAACTGCCGCTGGGCAGAGGAAAGCTCATACACGCCATCGACCAGCAAGCGCGCCTGCAGCGCACGGCCAACAAAGCCATTTGCGCCCGTCAGCAGAATGCGCATGCTTAATCCTTGCGCCAGACAGTACGGTTGACGTAGTCGGTATAGCTAAGCACCACCCGCACCACCTGCAGCGACACCGGACCGCCCTCGTAGTCGGGAACCAGCGGTATTACCCGATCATTGCCTCGTTGCTGGCTAGTGATGACCTTGACAGCAGCTAGCACCGAATCTTTTCTCAGGCCGCTCATGATCAATGTCCCCTGATCCATCCCTTCGGGACGTTCATGGGCATTGCGCAGGGTCACCGCAGGCAGGTTGAGCAGCGAAGCTTCCTCGGTGATGGTGCCGCTGTCGGAGAGCACGCAGAAGGCGTTCATTTGCAGTTTGATGTAGTCGAGCAGGCCAAACGGCTTGGAGAAGCGGATCAGCGGATGCTCTAGCGACTCGCCCAGCGCCTCCAGGCGCTTGCGGGTGCGCGGGTGAGTCGAGACGATAAGCGGGAAGCCATACTCGTCGGCCAGCGCACGCAGGGTGGCGAGCAGGTCGCGCAGGTTGTCCGGGGTGTCGACGTTCTCTTCGCGGTGGGTGCTGACGATGAAGAACTTGCCTGCCTCCAGCCCCTCGCGGGCCAGCACGTCGGAGGCCTCGATCTTCGGCCGGTAGTAGTCCAGCACCTCGTGCATGTGCGAGCCGGTCTTGATGATGGTCTCGGGACGAATACCCTCAGCGATCAAATATCGGCGTGCATGTTCGGTAAGCACCATGTTGATGTCAGACAGGTGATCGAGCACTTTACGGTTAAGCTCCTCCGGCACGCGCTGGTCGAAGCAGCGGTTACCCGCCTCCATATGGAACACCGGGATCTTGCGGCGCTTGGCCGCAATGACCGCAAGACAAGTATTAGTGTCGCCATAAAGCAACAGCGCATCAGGTTTTTCTAGCTCGAACGCTGCATCGGCCTTGGCGATTACCTCAGCGATAGTTTGTGCAGCAGTCTCACCGGCAGCGCCAAGAAAGTGATCGGGTTTGCGAATTTCTAAGTCATCGAAGAAGACCTGGTTCAGCTCATAGTCGTAGTTCTGCCCGGAGTGCACCAGCACGTGGTTGACCTGGCGATCCAGTTCGGCAATCACCCGACTCATCTTGATCAGCTCGGGACGGGTGCCGACCAGGGTCATGACCTTAAACATCGAGCTGCTCCTTGATGTAATCGAGGTTGAGCAGCAGTTGCTTGATTCGCGGGACATCCAGACGCTCGGTGTTGTGTGAGGTGTAATCGTCAAATTCGGCGATTTTTTCCTTCCCCTCAACAAAGTACTTCTTGTAGTTCAGGTCGCGATTGTCGGCCGGGATACGGTAATAACGGCCCATGTCTTCGGCTTTAGACATTTCTTCACGGGAGACGAGCGATTCATAGAGCTTCTCGCCATGACGGGTACCGATCACCCGCACCGGATTCTCATGGCCGAACAGCTCTTTAAGCGCCTGAGCCAGGTCACCAACAGTGGAGGCCGGTGCTTTTTGCACGAACAGGTCGCCCTGCTGGCCGTGCTCGAAGGCATGCAGAACCAGGTCGACCGAGTCCTCCAGCGACATCAGAAAGCGCGTCATCTGCGGATCGGTGACGGTGAGCGGCTCGCCGGCACGCAGTTGGTCGATGAACAGCGGGATCACCGAGCCACGCGAGGCCATCACGTTGCCGTAGCGGGTTGCACAGACCACGGTGCCACCCTCAGGAATCATCCGCGACTTGGCCACCATCAGCTTCTCGGCCATGGCCTTGGAGATACCCATGGCGTTGATCGGATACACCGCCTTGTCTGTGGACAGCACCACCACGCGCTTCACGCCGCTGGCGATGGCCGCATTGAGCACGTTCTCGGTGCCATTGACGTTGGTGCGCACCGCCTCCATCGGATAGAACTCGCAGGAGGGCACCTGTTTGAGCGCCGCGGCATGGAAAATGTAGTCGACGCCGACCATGGCCTGTTTGAGGCTGTCGTAGTCACGCACGTCGCCGATGTAGAACTTGACCTTGTCATTGGCCAAAGCGATGCGCATGTCTTCCTGTTTCTTCTCGTCACGGGAGAAGATGCGGATCTCGCGCACGTCGGTATCGAGGAAACGCCGGAGTACCGTGTGACCGAAGGAGCCGGTGCCCCCGGTGATCATCAATACCTTGTTGTCGAACATAGAACCTTCCTGAACGTGAACGCGGCCCGAGGGCTGAATGAACCTGCCCTCCCCCCTTTCAGGAAAGGACCGAAAAGAGCATGAAAACGCCGACAATCGGCCGGGCTGCGCAACTAACCGCGCTGCTGGTGCATACGCCGCACCAGCTCAACCCAGCCCGGCGCCACATAGCCGGTGGCCGCACGGAAGCGCGAACCATCTAGCGAGCGATCAATGACCAGCGCATCATCCGGGCGAATCTCGATCGACTTGCCATACTGCGCAGCCACCAGATTCAGCAGACGGAACTTGTCGATCGGTTCAGCCGCAATATGATACAGACCATTGAGCTGCGGGTGCGTAATCACGAAGTCTTTCATCACCCGCGCCAACTCCACCGTCGGCAGGCCGGAGAAGACCGCCCGGCTAAAGCCTCTGACGCTGCCCTGCTGGGAGAGGAACCAGTCCACCAGTGCGTAGTTTGAGCCCAACTCGTGGCCGATGATTGAGGTACGCAGGGTAATGGCATGCGGCAGGTCGTTCAGCTCACCGATGTACTTGGACTTGCCGTAGAGGTCTTCCGCGTCCGAGAGCTCGCCCTCCTGGTACAGCCCCTTACGCCCGGAAAACACGCAGTCAGTGCTGACATGAATCAGCCTCGCGCTGCCCAGCTCGCACAGCCGCGCCAGCCGGTGCGGCAGCATCGCGTTGATCGGCAGCGCGGTTAGCGGGTCCTTGGCATCGGCCAGCTGCTTGATCAGGCCGACGCAGTTGATCACAACATCCGGCCGGACCTTTGCCATCACAGCGGTCAGCGCATCCTGATCGAGTACATCGACGCCGCAGAGAAGGCGGGCATGGCTGTCCACAGCGAAATAGCGCAGTGCCGCTGCGCTGCGCAACGTGCCCCAGGTCTGGTGCGCAGCATCGGCACCGAACACGCGAAACACGGCATTGCCAAGCATGCCGGTGACACCCAAAACCAGAACTTTCATTCGCTGCCATCTCCATGTACCGGCTCAGCTGACAGGTGCTTCACCAAAATGCCCACCTGATGCCTCATCTCGAAGTGCCTGTCAAAATAGGCCCTGCCCGAAGCTCCCATCGCAGCGCGCTCATCCAGGCTTAATGACAGCATGCCGCGGATGTTGGCCACCAGCGGCAGCACCTGCTCGGCCGGCGAGGACAGTCCGGCGCGCGCCTCGCAAACCACCCGAGCACCCTCGCCGTTCATGCAGGCCAGGATCGGCCGGCCAGCGGCCAGATACGCCTGGATCTTGCTGGGAATGGTCTGGGCAAAGGCCGGCTCGTCGTTCAGCGACACCAGCAGCGCCGAAGCACGCTCGAAGATCTGCGGCATGGCCTCCATCGGGAAACGCCCCGGCAGCACCAGGTTGTCCAGCCCCAGCGCCTGCTGCTGGGCCTTGAGCCAGGCCAGGCGGCTGCCGCTGCCCACCAGCACCAGGCGGATACGTGGCTCATCGCGCAGGTGAACCGCCGCCTGCACCAGGGTATCGAGCGCCTGGGCGGTGCCCAGGTTGCCGGCGAACACCACGCAGAAGTGCTGCTCGAGCAGTTCCAGCAGCTCGCCAGGCACCGGCACCACGGCCTTGCTGCTGCTGACATCCATGGAATTGGGGTAGTACTGGATCTTCGCCCGGTCGGCATACTGCGCCACCGGTTCGACGAACGCCCGCGACTGAACCAGCAGGGTGTCGCACGGGCGGTAGATGGCACTAACCATCCAGCCCACCGCACGCAACAGGTACGGATTGCGCACAAAACCAGTGCCCGAGAGGCTCTCCGGCCACAGATCCTGCACCCAGAGGGCCAGCTTCGCCTTCTTCAACCACTTGAGCAGGATCGCCGGAATCGCCTGGGTGATCGGCGATGGCGCAAATACCAGAATCGCGTCGAACTGGCGCCCCCGCAGCATCCACGGCAGGCACAGCAGACCGCTGAATACAAAGGACAGGTAATTGAGGATCAGATTCTTCGCACCACCCTGCCCGCGCGGCCATAGCGGTACCCGCAGTACTTCGACGCGTTCCAGGTAACGTTCGCGCTGGGTGCCTGCGGCGCGGTAGCCCTCGAAGACCTTGCCATCGGGATAGTTGGGCTTGCCGGTGGCAACCACCACCTCGTGACCCTGCGCGTCGAGCGTGCGCACGATGTCGTTGATGATGAAGCTTTCCGGCCAGAAGTACTGCGACAGCACGAGAATCTTCATGGGCGATCGTCACCTGTAAGGGTTCGTACCTGCTCCAGCAGCGCGGCAGCCTGGACGCTGCGGCGGAACTGGTTGAGGTAGTCCATATTCGGTCGCACCTTGGCCGTTTCGCCCTGCACGGCAGCCAGCAGGCGCTGCCGGATGCGCGCCGCGTCCGCGGCATAGTGGCTGCCGACAGCGGCCTGACGCAGCATGTCCGCCACCAGCATGTCGTCGGTGACGCCCACGGCCAGCACCTCGGTGCCGGAGATCAGGTACTCGAAGATCTTGCCGCTGACCACGCCCTTGGTCGAACCGACACCCTCGGCCACCGGCTGCGAACCGAGGAACAAGAGGAACTCGGCGCTCTTCTGCACCGCCAGGATCTCCTGCCGGGGAACCCTGCCACAGAGCCTGATGAAGGGCGTCACCAGCGGATCGCGTGCGACCGGGAAGTCGTCCAGCGCGGCATAGTCTCCATAGAAGGAGACCGCCAGATCACCCTCGGCCAGCAGCCCTTCAGTCACCAGCTGGCGAATCGCCAGGAACAGCGGGGTGGGATTCTGCAGGCCCGGCAGGATGCTGCCGGCATAGACGATGTTCACCTTCGCCGGCAGGCTGACCAAAGGCGCATCGCGGAATACCTCGAGTTCGTGATCCTCGAAACCGTTGGCCAGCTCCAGATACTCGCGCGGCCCGTGCAGCTCGCGCAGCTCCTGCAGCAGCGGCGCATTGATCGAGCAGATCAGGTCGGCGCGGGCCAGCACCGTGCGCTCGTGCCAGCGCTCGAAGGCCCGCACCGGCGCGCAGCCGGGAAAGATCGGATTGCCGGCCCAGAGATCGCGATAATCGGCAACCCAGAACAGCTGCCGGTTGGCCTGCTTTATCAGGGCTGCGGCTGAATGCGCGGTGTACGACGGTACCGTCGAATAGAGCAGGTCGAAGTGCTGTTCACGCAGCAGGCGCCGCCCGACCAGCGCCGCACGTGGCCACCAGAGCACCCGCGGGTCGAGATAATTGCTCAATAGCTGACGCTTGAGCCAGTACTGGAAGGACAGCAGCGTCCGGCGCCAGCCCCTCACTCCCTTGGAGTAACCCTGGACACCGCCTGCCTGGCCGCCGCGAATCAGCCAAGGGGCGATCTGCTGCACATGAATGCGCGGATTGTCCCTGAGCCCGGCGGGCATCTCCCCACTGAAGGGCATGGTCAGCACATGCACTTCATGACCCTGCCGGGACCAGTGGTTGGCGAACGCGTTGACCCTGAGCACGCCAACGGAGGTTTCCGGGCCAAAGTAACTGGAAATGATGAGGATCTTCACGCCACCCGCCTAACTGATGAACAACCAAGGGTAAGAGAATCGTTGCCGTCCATGGGCCAGCCTGACTAGTTCATGAACGTGCGATACCAGCGACAGAAATTGATCCAGCGCCAGACCTGCCAGGAAAACGCCTGGCGGCCCGCTACCACGCGATCGAACTCGGCCAGCACGGCCGCCTGGTCGAGGAACGGCAGCTGCAGGTCTTCGGCCAGCCAACTGCGCACCTGCCCAGCCATGCCCAGCAGCCATTCCTGCTCGGGCGTGGCGAAGCCGATTTTGTCGCGGCGGTCGAGAATATCATCCGGAACTATCCCCCGCATGGCTGCGCGAAAAATGTGCTTAGTCTCACCCTGCGGGGAAATCAGGTAAGACTCGGGCAGCGACAGCGTCAGCTCGACCATGTCCACGGTGAGAAACGGCACGCGACTCTCCACCGAGAAACGCATCGAGTTGCGATCGCCGTGGCGCAGCAGCGCCGGCAGCCCGCGCTGAGTCAGGCACAGGGCTAGTTCGGCCATCACCCGCCGCCCAACACTGCCGGCCTGGGCGCGCTGGCGCGGGTAGCGGCGGATGATGCCGTGCTCTTCTAACGGTGCCGAACGAATCCAGGTCGGTAGATCGCTCATACCATTGAGACGGCGCAAGGTATCGTACAGCGCCCCTTGACTCATTTCCGCCACCGCGCGCTTGGCTCCGGCCATACGGCTGCGACCCGGCCAGCGCGCCCACTGGTCGAGGAAGTGCCAAGCCTCAGCCAGCCGCCCCTTCTCCAACAGGCTGCGAATGCGCTGCCCCGGATAGCCGTTGTAGCCGGCCAGCATCTCGTCGGCGCCCTGCCCGTCCAGGGTCACGGTCACACCCTGCTCGCGAGCTAGCTGGAAGACCCGATACTGGGCATAGATGCTGGTACTGCCGAAGGGCTCGCCCTGGGCAGCGATCATGTCGTCCAGATCGCGGGCCAGCTCGTCGCCGCTGACCATTACTTTATGTGGCCGGGCACCGACATGTTGGTTGACCCGGTCCACCCACACCTCCTCGGACATCGCGCTGCCGCGGGCGATGTAGCTGAAGGTATTGATCGGCAGGTCCGGTTCCACATGACGCATGGCACAGACCACCGCCGAGGAGTCGATGCCACCGGAGAGCGCCGCGCCCAGCGGCACATCGCTGCGCAGGTGCAGGCGCACACTGGCCAGGAAGCGCTCGCGCAGCTGCTCGGTGGCATCGGCAAAGCTCAGGTCGCTGCGCTGTTCGATGCATGGCGCCCACCAGCGCTGCGGCTCGCTCAGCGCACCTGAGGCCAGGTCCAGCTCGACCAGATGGCCGGGCAGCAGATGCGACACGCCATCGAGGAAGCTGCGCGCCCCGCTGTCATAGTCGGCATGCACCAGGTAGTCGTAGGCGCGCTGCCAGTCCAGCTGCACGCGCTCCTGCTTGAGCGCCTTGATCGCCGCCACCTCGGAGGCGAACAGGAAGCCGCCCTGCTCACGAGTGTAAAAGAACGGCTTGATGCCGAAGGCATCGCGCACGCAGGTCAGGCTGCCCCGAGCACTGTCGAATACGACGAAGGCAAACATGCCCACCAGCCGCGGCAGGCACGCGCGCCCCCACTGGCGCCAGGCGGCCAGCAGCACCTCGGTGTCCGAACCGGAGACGAAGCGATGCCCCAGCGGCTCAAGCTCCGCGCGCAGTTCGCGGTAGTTGTAGATCTCACCGTTGAAGACAATCGACACGGACTTGTCCTGTGACTCCATCGGCTGATGCCCGGCCGCGGAAAGGTCGATGATCGATAGCCGCGTATGCCCAAGCGCAGTCACCCCGCCCCGCCCTGGGTACAGCACGTAGCCACGATCATCCGGGCCACGCCTGTGCATCGCCGCCAGCGCCTGCGCCAACCTCTGATCCAGCGTGGCCGGCCGGCCAGGCCACCACCCACCCGTGATACCGCACATGACTATCCGATCTCCAAAGACAAGGCGACGCCGCCTTGCACATCACACACGAGCAGACCCGCCCAGACGAAGTTTTAGCTGCTGCAGCGCGGCCCGCAGGTCCGCCAGCGGCAACAGCCCGCACATCACGACCAGCCCCAGCAGCACACACATCAGCAGGCTCTTGAGCAACAGCGTCACATGCAGCGCCAGCCCCATAGCCTCCAACTGCACGCCCACCCCAGCGCACACCACAAAGCCCAGGCTCGCCAGCAGCAACGCCCGCCAGGCATAGGGAATCCGGTACAGACGCTGGCTGAGCGTCAGCCAGCAGAGGAAAAACAGCAAGGATGCCAGCAAGGTCGCTAGGGCGCCCCCCCAGATTCCCCACAGCGGCACCAGCAGCCAGTTGCCGGCCACGCTGGCGGCCGCCGACAGCAGCGTCACCCACAGTTGCCAGTGGGTTTTCTTCGCAATCGCGATGCCCGGCGCGAAGATGTACATCTGCGACAGCAGCAGCGACGGCGCCAGCACTCCCACCAGCGCCGCACCCGCCATGAACTCGGGGGTGGCGAACAGCATCAGCAGCTCGCGGGCGAACAGCGCCAGGAACAGACAGCCGGCCAGCGCCACTGCCATGAACCAGCTGAACAGCCGGGCGATCTGGCCCGGCGTCTGCGGGTCACGATAGTGCTGGTAGACCAGCGGCGTCAGCGCCGCCTGAATTCCCAGGATCAGCAGCGCCACCAGGCCGGCGATACGGCTGGCTATACCGAAATGCCCTACATCCTCCAGACTGCCGAAGTGATTGAGGGCAAAACGGTTGATATACAAGCTGATAAACACCGACAAACCGGCCGGTACCAGCGGCGCAGAGAAGCGCAGCATGGCGCGCAGCTGACCCACATCGAACTGCCAGCCGAAGGTCTGGCGCAGCAGCCACAGACACAGCAGGCCAGCCAGCAGCGCCGCCAGCAACTGGGCCAGCATCACCCCGACCAGCCCCAGGCCCAGCCACAGGCAGAAGACCAGGGCAAACAGCAACATGAACAGTGCATAGGCCACGCTGGCCAGTGCGTAGGCCTTGCTGCGCAACTCCCAGCGGAACTGGTTGAGCAGCAGGTAATAGATGCCGTTGACCGCAATGAAACCGATCCCCAGGCGGAACGCACCCAGGTAGCGGGGATCGCCCAACACCAGGGCGTTGAGCTGCGGCGCGGCCAGCAGGCCGATTAGCAGAAATAGCCCATACATCAGCACGCTGAACCACAGACTGGTGCTGGCCAGGCGCCTGCGCTCGGCCGGCTCAGGCGCATCGGCCCAATAGCGCGCGAGGCCCTGGGCAATCTCCAGGGCCACCACCAGATTGGCCAACGCACCGAGGGTAATCAGCAGGTCATAGGCACCGTAGTCGCCCGGAGACAGCACGCGGGTGTAGAGCGGCAGCAGGAAGATCGCCAGGCCCTTGGACAGCACCGACGCCAGTCCGTAGACGAGGCTGTCGCGCAATGCAGCCTTAAGCATCTGCCGGCTCCCCAGCCACCTTGGCAAACTCGACCAGAGCACGTTCCAGCCCGGGCTTGTCCTGCACCTGCAAGGCACTCGCGCCGAAGTGTTCAAGCAGCAAAGCCACCAGCCTTCTACTGCGTTCCTGGGGAAGTCCGCAACCGCTCAGATAGCGCACCTCAGCCGGATCACACCACCACCGACCGGGAATATCGTCATTGAGCAACTGCAGATAGCGCCCGGCTACGCCCGTCAGGCTCCAGCGTGAGAGAACAAACTGTCGCGCCTGCTCACCCAGTTGAAGACGAAACGCCGAGTCCACCACCAGCCGTTCGATGGCACTCTCGAGATCATCCGGTGCAACAAGCAGGCTGGGCGGAAGATCGGCCGGTTCAAGGCACTGCTTTATCCCCTCGGCAAAGTAGCCACCGACAACAGCCGGCTTGCCAAAGAACGCCGCCTCGGTGGCAAAGGCTGCCAGAGGGGTATCGGCGTACAACTGATCGACAATGAAGTCGCAGCGCGCCAATTCCTGCAACACGACCTCGTTGGGCATGCCCTGAATTTTCACCAGCTCAATCGCATGTCCTTTGCGCCGCAGCCGCTCCAGTACCTCAAGGATCTCGGCCGTACCTTTGACCAGTGGGTTCGACGGCCCGTGCAGCACCCTTACGGCCGCCCTACTCCCACCATCCCGCGAGGCAACCGCGGGACAAACCGGCAGCGCCTTGGGAAGGCCGAGGGAAAACCAGTTGATGTAAGGACGCTCGTGAAAATGCGCCGTCGCAGGTGAGTTGACCAGATAGTCGGCATATCGCTCGTGCAGGCGGAGCTTGCGCTTGCAGCGTCGGACGGTACTCAGCAAGGCTGCAGGCGAAGGCAGATCATCACCTACCCGACCCGGGAACCAGCCGCCATCCATGTAAGGCGGCCGAGTGTCGCTGCCGGTGTAGACGAAAACGATCTTTTTCCCCAGACGCTTGAGCAGCCAGAGTTCAAAAGCCGAGTTGGTGATGGTCTGACCGTAGATGAAGATGAAGGCATCAAAGCGGGTGATGACTCGCAACAGTACCAGCCAGCCCCACAGATCATGCGCCGCTACCAGCAGCAATTTGCGCAGCAGGTTGGCGCGTGTCGTTGCGTTGCGGGCAGCACCTATCCGTTGCCATGCACTGACCAGCCATGAGCGGGATTGATCACCATATTTGAACGGATGAGCGACGGACAGTACGACCTGGGCATCAATCTGGAGCGCACGCAAACCCTGCACCAGGGAACCCGCTATCCCGGCAATCTCGACAGGCCCGACAAAGACCCTCGACACCGTTGATCCTGCGGAACTCAAGAGCGCCCTACCACCCGACAGGGTGTGCCAAAAGCCTTGCTGCCTGCCAGCACGTCTTTGAGTACCAGACTGTTGGCACCGATGACCACACCATCACCGATGGTCACGCCCTTGACGATCACGCTGTTGGGGCCGATGTAGCAATTGGAGCCGATGCGGGTCGGCGCGGTGACGATCGGGGCCTTGCCACCGCTCAGAGAGCGCTCCACCGTATCGTGGGTGTAGATCTGCACACCGGCCGAGATCGAACAGTGCGAACCGATCTCCAGTCCGCCGCCCGATCCATCCAGCAGGGTGAACGGCCCGATCCAGGTGTGTTCACCCACGCGGACATCGCCAAATACCAGGCTGCTGTCATAGATCGAGGTGCCCTCGCCAAAGCCCAGCTCACGGGCCTTTTCCCAGCGATCCACGATGTAGTCGGCCAGGGGTAGAGTGCGCTTGAAACGGTCGTTCACTTCCCGCCGGCGCTCCAGCCAGAAGCGCTTCAACTGGTTCAGCAACTCCACCCTCACTCCTCCCTCAACGCAGAACGGCACGCACGGCTGAAGCCACTGCGTCCACGTCCAGCCCGGTAAAGCAGGGGAAGGTGATGGTGGTGGCTTCGAGTTTCGTCGCCGTTGGCTGCGCATCACGGTACTTGTTCAGGAAGTAGCCTCCAGAACTCAGCGCATAGGTGCCGATGGTGGTTTCCACCGTGCCGCGCAGATCGGCGATGAGGCGATCCCGATCACATCCTTCGGGCACTTTAAAAACCATCGACTGCACGTTGTAGACCACACCGGGGCCGACCTTCTGCGCGATGAAGCCCAGCTCGAAAAGCTGCTGCACATAGCGGTCACGGATGCCGTTACGTTCGCGGACGATGTCGTCAATCTTTGCCAACTGCTTGCGCCCCATCACCGCCTGCAGCTCGGACATGCGGAAGTTGTAGCCGTAATCGACAAAGTCCAGCGCCACGCCCTTCATGCCGGAGGCACCATGCGCCAGCTTGACGGCGAGCCATTGCGCCCATTCGTCGCTGTGCGTCGTGATTGCCCCACCCTCACCCGTGCTGATCAGCTTGCGCGGGTGGAAACTGAAGCAAGTCAGGTCGGCGATCGCACCGCAACGCACGCCGTTCTCGGAACTGCCGATGGCACAGGCTGCGTCTTCGATCAGGGGAATACCGTTTGCCGTACAGATGCGCTTGATCTCGGTAATGCCGGTGGGATTGCCAAGCGCATCCACGAACATGACTGCCTTGGTACGCGGACCGATCAGAGCCTCGAGCACTTCGGGACGCATGTTGAAGGTTTCCGGGCAGACATCGGCAAACACCGGACGGGCGCCCAGATCCTCGATCACGTTCGCCGACGCCGGGAACGAGAAGTCGGAGACGATCACCTCATCGCCCGGACCGACGCCCAGCAGCTTCAGGCACCCCCACAGCGAGGTGGTGGCTGACGTGGTCAGGAAAGCATGCTTGGCACCGGTATAGGCGGCCAGCTCAGCCCGAAACGCTTCGACATGCTGACCACGGGTGAAGATGCCGCTGTCGAACACTTCACGGAACTCGGCTTCGACTTCATCGAAACCGATATAGGGTTTCATCAAACGGATCTGGCTCATGCGCGTTTTCCGATCAGATGGGTGTACCAGTCGAGGGTTTCGGCCAAGCCCTGCTCGAACGGGGTCAGGCGATACTGGATCAGGCCCTTCACCTTCTCGTTGCTGGCGTTGTGCGACAGCACGTCGGAATGGCGCGCGGGCTTGCGCAGGATCTCGCCGGTGTAACCGTAGTGGGCACAGATGCGCGGAATCAGCTCATTGATGGTGGTCTGGTTATCGGTGGAGATGTTCACCGTTTCGCCGGACGGCAGCACGTCGTGCAGCTTCACCACCGCATCCACAGTGTCGTGGACGTAGATGAAGTCGCGGCTCTGGGTGCCTTCGCCGTGGATTTCCGGGGTGCCACCGGTGAGCAGGCGCACGGCGGTGATCGGAATCACCCCGGCCAGCATGCCCTTGTGGTTCTGCCGCGGGCCGTAGTTGTTGAACGGACGGACGATGTAGGCATCCACACCGAACATGCGCACATAGCTTTCCACTGCCAGGTCGGCCGCGGCCTTGCCGGCGGCGTAGGTGGTGGTGGGGTTGCGCGGATGGGCCTCGTCCATCGGCTCATACACCGCCGAGCCATACACCTCCGAGGTGGAGAAATGGCAGAGGGTCTTGAACAGCCCGCGACGCTGCAGCTCGAGCAGGTTCAGCACCACCTTGACGTTGGTGTCGAACGCATTGGCCGGATTGAGGAACGAGTAGTTCAGCGCCTTGGTCGCGCAGTTGAACACTAGGTCAATGGCATGATTGGCGAAGATGTACTCCAGGCTGGTGTTCAGCTCGGCGTCGTCGCGGTAGAAGGTGGCCTTGCCGCTGGCCAGGGCCTCGGCCAGGTTGTCTTCGGAACCGACAAAGAGGTTGTCGACCACCACCACATGCGCGACGCCTTCGGCCAGCAACCGGTCAACCAGGTGACTGCCGATGAAACCGGCACCGCCAGTGACCAGAACACCCTTGCCCGCGAAACCTTCTCGAATCGTCATGCCTGAACCGCCGCTTGAATTTGTGCACAGATCTTCATCGCATCGACGCCCGCGTCGACGCCCGGAACCTGCCCCGCTCCCGGCTGACGGCAGCTGGCCATGAACGCCTGCAGCTCGGTAAGCAAGGCTTCCTGCGGCGGCACGGCCACAGCCTCCTGGATCGCCGAGATGGCGTAGGGCAGGCTGCCGCTGTCACGCGCTTCGGACTGGCGGTTGATCAGGATTTCCTTACGCAGCAGGTCGCAGTCGACGAACATGTCAACACAGGTGCCTTCGATCTGGCGGATTTTCTTGTCCGTCACGCGGCTGGCCTGGATGCGCGAGAACTGGCCGTTCTCATGAGTGATGAGCGCCGAAGCGAAGTCGATCATGCTGCCGTGGGCGAAGCCGTGGGCGGCTACCGAGCGGGCAGGGCCGTTGAGATACAGGGCCAGATCAATGTCATGGATCATCAAGTCGGTGACCACGTCCACATCGGTGATGCGCGCACTGACCTTGTTGGTCCGGGTGAAGTCCAGGCTGATGACGCGCTCGGTGCGATCGAGCACGGTCTTCAGCGCCTGCACAGCCGGATTGAAGCGCTCGATGAAGCCCACCTGGACGTTGAGACCCTTCTCGCGGGCAAACACCGCGATCTCCTGCGCCTCTTCCAGAGTGGCGGCCAGCGGCTTTTCGACGAAGATATTCTTCACATGGGCAGCGGCTAGGCGGATGTAGTCCGCGTGGGTCACGGTCGGCGTGCAGATCACCACCGCATCGACCTCCGCCAGCAGCGGGGTCGGGTCGACCACGCCGGGAATGCCGTGCGCCTGACCGGTCTTAGCGGCGACTTCGCCATTGGCATCGGCAACGAAGGCCAGCTCGAAGCCCTTGAGCATCGACAGTACGCGCAGGTGGTTGCGCCCCATGTTGCCGAGGCCGATCAGGCCTACCTTGAGCACTTTTTCTTGCATGGTGTCAGACGTCTCCGGAAACTCGATTGCCTTCGCGGTCGATGCGGGCCAGCGCACGCGCGGGGTTGCCCATGACCAGGGTGTAGGGCGCAACGTCCTTGGTCACCACGCTGCCAGCGGCGACCATGGCGAACTCGCCGATAGTGATGCCGCAGACGATGGTGGCGTTGGCGCCGATGCTGGCGCCGTTGTCGATGCGCGTCGGAGTGATCTTCCAGTCGGCATTGAAGGCGCGCGGCACCTTGTCATTGGTGAAGCAGGCGTTGGGGCCGACGAACACGTCGTCGCCGATCTCCACACCGTTGTAAACCGAGACGCTGTTCTGGATCTTGCAGCGGCTGCCGATCTTCACCGCGTGGTCGACGTAGACGTCCTTGGACAGGATGCAGCCTTCGCCGATCACCGCGTTTTCGCGGATCTGCACGTTGATCCAGACCTTGGTGCCGGCGCCGATACTGGCCTTGTCCGAGACATTGGCGCTGGGATGGATGTAGATGTCGTTAGCGGACATTGCCACCTCCGAGAACCGAACCCACCACTTCAACCACGCGCAGCTGCTCGGCTTCATTCATGTAGGGGAACAGCGGCAGGTTCAGCACCGAGGCGCACAGCTGCTCGCCGACCTGGCCGCCGAAGTGGCCCTTGAGGTAGGCCGCGGCACCCGGCTGGCTGGACATGACGCTGGGATAGATATTGCCAAAACCGATGCCCTCGGCCTTGAGGCGGGCCTCCAGGCTGGCCTTGAGCGCGGCATCCGGCACCAGACAGACATTGCAGTAGCCGTTTTCCTCATAGCCGGCCGGCGCGTTCATCAGTTGGATGCCGGTGGCGGGCAGGTGCTTCTGGTAAAACGCCACGGCTTCGCGGCGTGAGGCGATGCGTGCCTCGATGTGATCCAGCGATAGGTTAAGGAAGGCCGCCTGCAGCGAGTCCAGGCGCGAATTCCAGCCTACATCACCGTAGCCGTAGTGTGCGGTACGACCGTGGTTACCCAGGCGGCGAACCTTGTCGGCCAGCTCGGCATCGTCGGTGAATACCGCGCCGCCGTCACCCGCGCCGCCGAGCACCTTGGCCGGATAGAAGGAGCTGGTGGAGATGTGTGCGCCCTTGTAGATGGGTTTCCCCTGATAGCGCACGCCAAAAGCCTGGGCACCGTCCTCGACCAGCACCACACCCTGCTCGCGGCACAGCGCACGCAATTCGAGCAGATGAGCACTACCCCAGCCATACAGGTGTGCCACCAGCGCCGCCTTAGGCCGGGACTCGCGAATGGCCTGAGCAAAGGCCTCGAAGCACACGCCGCCATCGCTGAAGTCAGCATCAACCGTGACAGGCTTGGCGCCCACGTTCACCACCGCCTCGAAGGTCGCCCAAAAGGTCACATTCGGCACCAGCACCACGTCGCCCTCGCCTACACCAACCGCACGCAGCGCCAGTTGCAAGGCGTCGGTGCCGTTGGCGCAGCTCACCGCATGGGCAACCTGCAACTCGGCCTGCAGACGATTCTCAAGCGTGGCAACCTCGGCACCACCGATGAATTGGGCGCCCAGGCTCATGGTGTGAAATTTTTCCATCAGCGCCGCATGGAAACCGGGCTCCAGGCGCTTGAGGTCGATAAAGGGAACGTTAATTTTCAATCTCCTTGACAAGGCGGCCGAAAAGCGGGGGGAAGTACTTTAACCCGCCACCATAGGGCTGTGGGCGAGCGAACCGCTACACATTGCCGCAGATGAACACGATGCGGCGTCAGAAAGCGCGCCATTATGAAGGTTTTTTGATACTTATTCACTCCTGAATTCAACACATAAGTGCAACGCTCACCCCTGCATAAACTTCGTACGGCGTCTTCCAGTCCAGGCGTTTTCGCGGGCGTAAATTGATCTTCGTTACCACGCGACTGACCGCCTCGACGGTCAA